>Ga0206953_1041_pt1 | contig 27738 bp, 29 predicted proteins | sample Alteio_BWOrgHeat_36_FD_152977 | JGI IMG/M metagenome (GOLD analysis project Ga0206953, IMG submission 152977) | Enriched cells from forest soil in Barre Woods Harvard Forest LTER site, Petersham, Massachusetts, United States -... | ecosystem: Environmental > Terrestrial > Soil > Temperate forest >...
ACAATGCCTTGCATAATTCCTTTAGTAAGAAATGTCTTGGTAGACAGGTGCTGTTTGATAAAAGGGAAACTCGAAGGTTTGCCTTCGGAGGCGCGGATTAATTCTTTGGAAAAGTTTTGTTTTATCTGTTGATAGTCGGGAATCGGAATCAGCTCGTTTTGTTTGTCCATACGTTTGATTCTCTTAGATTGTAGCGCAAGTCACTGAAAGGATTAGAGTCCTGCACCGCCGTTGTTGTTACTTTGTCTATTTATAGGGAAAGGAGTTGGGGTATTGCTTAGCTCAAAGTAAGTAGAAGGAGCTGGTGATAGCTGTTCGTATGGTGAAGGTATGTCGGTAGATGTTTCTGTCTTGGTAAAACAAAAGTGTCCGGCGGGATGCTTAAAATTACTTGAGTAAGTGGAATAATCGCTGGCTGCATCATCATAAGCATTGGTATCATCTTGTGCAGAATTGGTTAAGAATAGAGCACAGAGCTGATAGCTTGTTGGACTGGTGATGAAATATTCATACGGTTGGTGTGTTTGTGGATCAACTTTATTCAAAGGAGTTGATGGATCATTTGCGTTATAAGTAAGCTCATTAAGCGATTGGGGTAGCATACTGTTATTTTGGTAATAATCATCAATTGCTGCCTGAATTGTTCCCAAGTCAATAACGCGCTTGTGATCTGCAACCATCAGTTTTTCTTTCGAAGGGGAAGGAATGATATTAAATCCATACACCACGGCAACGATGGTCAGAATCGTAATATACATAACAGCGATAATGTCTTTTTTATGCAGTATTTCCGTCATTTTTCACCTCACTGAAAAAGTAAGCAAAGATTGCTCCTGTAATAAGAAACGTTACCAAAACATGTCTTGCCGCGTTCGTGGTGAATGAGCCGGCAAGAACGTTATATCCGGTTGTAATAACCTCACCAAGCATGATAAGAAATGTTGCGATAAGCGTAATGTAAATAAGGATTTTTCGTGAACGGAGATTTTTGACCATTGGGTGTTTTGTAATCTGCTTTTTCAAAATGACAGCAAGGATAACAAAAAGTGGGTAGGAAACAAAAATAGCTGCAAGGTAACCACGAGCTACTCCGACTATGTCAAAGCCGCCAACATCAAACGCTAGAGCATCCAGTGGGTTCATCATATCAACATTGGAGTAATCGTTGCCGCTGCCTGAAGCGAGAGGGAAAGATTTATCGATCCACAGATGGAACATTCCTCCAACAGAAGTTGCGAGAACATACAGTGAGATAAAGAAAAGAATATACAAAAATCCTGTCCACATCCCGACATGAGCAACTGTTGGAGGAGGCGGCACAGGAAAGTCTGAGGATTGAGCAAGTGCGCTAAAAACTTGTTCCTGCGGCCAGCCTGCATCAACAAGCTGTTTTTCTATCTGCTCATCTTTGATATCTTTTTTCCGTGCTTTAGTAATATAATCAGTAAGTTCGGATGCCATCAATTTAATCGTGCAAGATTCGAAGAAAAAAGTCAAGGATTGATTAAGGTTTTTTAAAAGAGGATTATTCGCTTTTTTGTTGGATTCCCAACAGCCACAAAACAGCTTCTTTTTTATACCGACGGTCGCCACGTGAATTGATGCGAATTGCAGGTAATTTACCGCGTTTGCCCCAGCGTTTGATGGTCAATGGTGAAACTCGTAAAACTTCGGCAACTTCACGGACAGTAAGGAGATCAGGGAGGTCATCAATAGAAAGTTTTTGGTTTGTCATAGGTGTGTATTAACTGTTATCTTAGCTATCAATCTGCGATTAAACTATATATACAGTAACAAACTGCAACATGGATGTCAAGAGAGAAAATGGTGAGTTTTTGAAATTTAAATTGACTTAGAAAGATTTTTGCAGATAATATCTTTTATGACTGAAGCACCCCATGGATCTGCATCAGAAATTCAACGTCTCCAAGGTGGATTACTTACCCTACCTCATGTTGAGAGTTTTGATGCCCTAAGCGATTTTAGGGGTGTTGACAACTATTACTCTTCGCTGGTTCACTCATGCAATTCCTATCGTAGATCTTCTTGTGCAGATACAAGATGCCGGTGTACAAAGGATCATTCCTATGATAGCTTATTTTTATTCAATCCGTGGTAATGATGACGGAATGTATGCCCGTAAATTAATACGTGATCTTTCTTTGGGTATTGTTGATGTCAGTCAGGCAGCTGGACTGCCAGTTACGGTTCAAGGACCAGTTCGTGATTCAGGATGGCAGCTCCCAGGACAATTTGAAGAAATATTTGGTGGACTTGAATTTCCAACAGCATTAGCGTCTAGAATAGAACCTCGTCGTGAAATGATACGGACGGAACTTGCTTCTATAAGAGAAAGAAAAAAAACAGACCAGACACCAGGCAGAAGGTTGCCTCTAGTGGGAAATGTTTTCTCCGTTTTAGGAAGAAAGAGTAGTCCAGAAACTTCATCAGTTACATTAACTCCACCAGATCCAGTTTTTCAACTACGAATAGAAACAAGAGAAATAGCATCGAGAACGCCAAGCCTTGGAGAGCTGAGTTTAGGTCATGCGATTTCAGTAACCTCTTCTCATTCAAGAAGAAGGTGAGTACTTCACATCGTTCAAAAAAGGTTTTTCAAACAGCAAAAAATCAGGAAGTGAAAACAGTTAAAATGGTTCCGACTTCCTGATTTTCTTATTTGAGTTCAACAGTTGCACCAGCAGCTGTTAATTTCTCTTTTGCTTCGTCAGCAGTTTTCTTGTTGACTTGATTCAACACTTCTTTTGGTGCTGCGTCAACTAAGTCTTTTGCTTCCTTGAGTCCAAGAGTTGGAACGAGTTCTCGAAGCGCTTTAATAACAGCGATCTTCTGAGCACCTGAGTTCGCAATGATAACATTGAAGACTGTTTGTTCTTCCGCAGGCTCTCCAGCAGGAGCAGCTCCACCAGCAGGTGCAGCAGCAACCATTGTCGCAGCAGCAGAAACGCCGAATTTCTCTTCAAGAGCTTTCACGAGATCGGAAAGTTCAAGAACAGACATTTCTTCAATTGCTTGCATTAATTCATCTTTACTTAATTTTGCCATACTACACCTCCCTTCAGAGAGCTTCCAGTGTTAGGCACTGGCAGCTGATTTCTTATCTTTAACTGCATTGAGTGTCATAACGAGTGACTGTAAATTCCAATTGAGTGCCCGGTGAAGTCCTGAAATAGGCGCTTTCATCTGTCCAAGTAATTGTGCTCGTAATACAGGAAGCGGTGGGAGAGATGCAAGCTTGGTTACTTCCTGATCGGTAACGACTTTGCCATCCAAAATACCAAATTTGATAACAGGCATCTTAAATTCTTTCACAGTTTTTGTCAACTCTTTGAGCGGATCAACGACATCATTATAGATAAAAAGTGCGCCGGTTGGCTGGTTGAAGTGCTGCTTTGCTGTTTCTTGGTCAATTTTGTCTCCAAGTGCTATCTCCAGAAGCGTGTTTTTAACTGCAACGAATTCAGCCTCAGCTTTCTTCAAATTTCTCTTCATGTTTTCCAATTGCTGATGGGTGAGGCCTTGATAATTGGCAAAGACCATGGCATTTGATTTTGCCACTTTATCTTTCAACTCTGCAACAAGCTTTTCTTTGTTTTGTCGGTTTTGACTAATTTTTACTGTTGTGTTATCCATATGATTTGTCGCTCGGAAACGAAAAAAAGTTTTGTATTCCTTGCTCTTTATCCTCTAAAAATAAAAAAGACACTCACAGGGAGTGCCATCACAAGTTTGAAACGTGTAAATTGGGCTCCTCGGTAGGATTTATGGATTTGTTTTCGATCCTTCGCATTGCTCTGGATCTCACTTCCTTCGACCTACTGTCTTTGGATTAAAGCTATTATAACAGGTGAGGAAGATTCTGTAAATAGCTTGGTTGGTTAGGTAAAATGTATTTATTTAATACATGCGTCACCTGAAGGGCAACTAGCAGTGATACGATTACATGAGCCAGCAGTCTTACATGCGCTTGCAGGGATACATGTTCCGCCTTTGGCAGCACATGTATTAGGATTAACACATACGTCCCCTGCAACGGAACAAGTGCCACCGATAGTAGTACATCCGCCGCCAGCGCGACATGCCCCTGCTGCAACACAGACTCCGCCTAAACCAGCACATGTAGTAGGATTAGGATTAGATTTAGGTGGTTGAGGAGCATAGGCTGGTATCCAGCATTGTATATTACTTGGCCCTGGACAATAGCCGGGGGTGAAACTACCTTGATTATTCTTGACGTAGTTCTTATATGTTGTGCTATTAGCATCTTCGCATTTATATCCACTTAGTGCACCAGTGCAGGATTTTCCGATATATTGTGTACAGGCACTACCAGTGCAAACACCACCGCCGGTGGTGGTTCCGCCGCCACCAGTAGTGGTTCCACCTCCACCGCTGCTAGTACTCTTTGTTAATGTCGTTGTGACAGATGCGTGGGGTGGAGCAGTAGGACTGCCATTTGCCCAAACATTAATAGTAATTGCAGTACCTGCTGTTAAGCCTGTTACAGTAGCAGTTGTTGTTTTACTGGTAATCTGTTTTATCAGCTTACCAGTGCTTTTGTTATAAACAGCAATAGTATAACTGGCTGGGTTTGAAACTCCTCCTGGAATGACAGGTTTGGTTCCTGTCACCGCACTCCAGGAGACTGAGACTGATGTGGTTGTGACGCTTGTCACTTTGAGGCCAGTGGGCGCCACATATGCCCACTTTGCCGGCCTTGTTGCCCAACTCCAGGCTTGATTGTTATCACCATTACAGGTAGCTACATCAAGTTGTGTGCCGTTTCCAGTAGCTGAACCTGGTATATCAAGACAAAGATTGGATGCTTTATTAACCACTTCTGTTTTTCCTGTTGCTTGACCTTTTGTAATTTTGCTAAATGTCCACACTTGACTTGTGGCTCCTGTGCATGTAGAGATAGCAACTGTCGTGCCAGATGTTGCTCCTTGTCCGGCGTCAAGGCATTTACCATTAATGCGGACTGTTCCATCGCTATATGGTGTCCACGTTTGCGCTGTATCTCCCAGACACATCCACGCTTGTACAGGATTATTATCCGTTGAGCTATTAGCACGATCATCCACACAAAGGTTGTGTGTTTTACTCCCTGTGACATTCAAAAGTGACAGAATTATCCCTGGTTTACCTGGTTTTGCAGAAGATGATGCTGCTTGAGTTGGTAAAATTGCTATCGATGGTGATACTGCTGTTGACGTAGAAGGTGATGTGGCAGGCGTGCCTGCTATAGTAGGAGTTGGTGTAGGACAATTTGATGAACATGGTTGCTGGCCTCCAAGTAATTGTTGAAGCTCCTGCAATAATTGTTGTAATAACTGTATAAGCTGTTGCCACCAACTAGATGGAGGTGTATTCGTTGGTGGTGTAGTACTTGGCGATACGCCAGAGGCAGATGAAGATGGAGAAGAAGAAGTCTGCGGTGCCGATGAAATTGAAGGAGCAACAGCTACGGTCGGCGATACACCAAATACAGTTGGCGCTGGAATCGAGGGAGAAACTTGTGCAGTGGAAGGTGACGCAGGGCTGGCACATGGATTAGTTGATGGAGCAGGTGCTGATGAAGGCCCTGAAGAAGGTATGGAAGACGGTGTAGGAATAGGGGTTTGTGTCGGTGTTTGGCTGCCGAGCAATTGGAAAAGAAGTTGGAACAACTGTAATAGAAATTGCATAAACTGCTGCAGGTTTCCATGAGTATGCGGCGCATGTTTTTTAGCGAATGCGTGGACAGAACTGTCAACTGAAGACTGTGTCACGCAGGGGTTTGTGCTGGGAGATGGTTGAGAGTTGCTTGCAGGAGCTGTTATCGAGGTCGCAGGTTGGCCGGAAGGAGTTTGGTCATTGTCGCTTGATGGCTCCGGAGCTTGTGTAGCACAGGGTGGTTGAGGGTTGTTGCCAACACAAAAGAAGATTGTAGGAGTTTGCGTGCTAGCATGTGCAGGTTGATTGAAAATCGGGAAGATTAAAAACAAAATGAGCGACAAAACAACGTATTTCATGGGCGATAATTTACTCCTTTTTTTAGCTTAACGAGTAACTGGAGAGTTTGTCAAGAGAGGAATGTATTCTTTTAGAGGTTTGCTGTTTCTAGTCTGATGCCGGGACTCATCGTAGATTTCAATGTTATTGATTTAATATTTTTTGTTTTGACAGCTTTTACTGCAGTTTTGATGTTGTCGGAAAGCTTTTCGTCACCAAAAGAAAGCTTGCCGACTGCAAGGTGAAGAATAGGGAATTTGGATTCTGTTTTGAAGTTAAATTGTCCACCTTCGAATTTTTTCGCAGCTTCTTCAGGTTTTGGTGTGACTGTGCCGCTTTTGGGATTTGGCATAAGGCCTCGTGGCCCAAGTACTCGTGCAACTCTTGCCAATTTCGGCATTGAATCAGGTGTTGCAATTAATACATCAAAATCGATTTTGCCTGATTCGATAGTTTTTACGAGGTCATCAACGTGTTTTGGATCGGCAGTTGCGTTGGCAATAACAACTCTGGTTGTTTTCCCAGTTCCATGAGGAAGAGTAAGACTGCCGGAAATGCCTTTTTCAATAGTATTGATGTGCAGTTCGACTGTTTCATCAAATTTTGCGCGTTTCATCTTTTCCAACAGCGGCAATGCTTCGGCCAATTTGTAGGTTTTGTTTTTATCAACAAGTGTTACTGCTTTTTGATAACTTGCTGATGTATGTTTTTTAGAAGAAGCCTTTTGGTATTCTTTTTTTTCTTTCTTTGGTGCTGCTTCTGTTTTTACCTCTTCAGTTTTTGCTTCTGCTTTTGGAGTTTGTTTTGCTTCGCTCGCAATGACGTCTGATTCGGCAGCTTTTCGTGCTTCTGCTTCTTCACGGGCTTTTTTTGCCTCAGCACGAGCTTGCGTTTTTTTAGCGTCTACTTTTTCTTGTTCTTCGTCTCCGATTGTTTTAATTCTTATTTTTCCCATAATTTTGATTTTATTCTACACTGATTCCCATTGAGCGGGCGGTTCCGGCAACAACCCGTGCACCCATTTCAACATCATCGGTATTTAAATCTTCCAATTTGTCTTCTGCAATTTTTCTAGCTTGATCCATGGTCAAAATAGCAATTTTGTCTCGTCCCGGCTTTTGGCTGCCTTTGTCTTTACCGATTGCTTTTTTGATCATTTCTGCAACTGGCGGTTTCTTCGTGATGAAAGAAAAAGTTCGGTCTTCATAGACAGTAATGACAACAGGGATGATATTGCCTTTGAGATCGGCGGTTTTGTCATTATACGCTTTGACAAACTCCATGATGTTGAGACCATGAGGCCCAAGCGCGGTACCGACAGGTGGTGCCGGTGTTGCTGATCCTGCAGGAAGAGCGATTTTAATTAATGTTTTTATTTTTTTAGCCATAGGTTAGGATTAGATCTTCTTTACTTGTAAAAAGTCCAGTTCAACAGGTGTTTCTCGTCCAAAAATTGAAACCAAGACTTTGACTTTGCCGCGTGCTTCATCAATTGACTCAATTGTTCCCAAAAATTCGGTGAACGGACCATCAGTGATCTTGACTGCTTCGCCGACAGAGAACTGGACTTTGTACATCGGTTCTTCCAGTTTCATGAATTTCTGGATTGCCTCAACTTCTTTATCTGAGATCGGAGTTGGTTTGTTGCCCGCACCGATAAAAGAGGTAACTCCGGGAGTACTGCGGACCATGATCCAGGTCTCATCATCAAGAATCATTTTAACGAGAACGTAGCCCGGGAAAATTTTTTCTTTGACGGTTTCTTTTTTGCCTTGAGAAACTTTAATCGTATTTCGAGTCGGTACAATAATATCAAAGACTCGGTCGGTGAACTTCATTGATTCAACACGCTGTTTGAGTGACCGTTCAACTTTGTTCTCGTGACCGGCATATGTGTGGATAATATACCACTTACCCTTGTCAGAAAGAGATTTTGCCGTTTCTTCTTGCTTCTCTTCTTTTTTTTCTTCTTTTGGTTGTGCTGTTGTATCCATAGTTTTACTTTAATAATAATTGTATTGCTTGGGTAAAGATCCAATCAAGGCCACCGATATACAGTCCCATCATGACGCTTAAAATAATCACAATGCTTGTCAATCGAATAATTTCTTTTCTTGTTGGCCAGACGACTTGTTTTAATTCATCATACGCTTGACGAACAAAGGTTACCGGTGTTGTCATGACTGAAAATACAAAAACCCCACATACATGGTGTCAAGTCTTCGTATTTTATCAAACTTCGTGAGGCATGTAAAGCAGCGATTGTGCCGAAGAGAAAATCTTCTTGACTGGTGCAATAGTTGATGTATACTGACGCTAGGCGTGAAAAATCTATATTGGGTTTTGTACTAGATATTATGGGCGTGGAAATTCGTTTTAAATCTTCCGTGGCGGAGGCGTCACCTCCTAAACTGGGAGAATATAAGCAAAGAGATGGAAGACCTGTCTTTAGAGGTTTTAACGGTAGAAAAAAAACGACACACCAAAAGTAGCCTTTACTCTTCATGATCTACCCGCAAAAGTTGCACGCTATGTTCTTGATCCTTTGTATGTAGAGGGTGGCAAAATCTCAGGAGTTGGGCTTGCTCATATGTTGAGAACAGATGAGCAAAAGATACGTGATGCCGTAAAAGTTATTCAACCTAGAGCAATAGAACTAGGTCTAGATATTCATATTCCTGAATCACCCCATCCTGTTTATGGAACTCTTTACGTTATCGAGCAACGAGATGTACTAGCAAAAGAAACTTTTCCCCAAGAGCATCCTCAGAGTGGTTTGGTATATGGTACTGATTCCGCAGGAGGAATCTTTGCAGCTAGTAGATCTGATCTTTTTTCTAATGGACCTAGAAGAGATAGAGGCAGCAGAAAGAGGCATATGCGCTCAGGGGTAACAGGGGGTTTGGGTAGCAGTGTTCCAAGACACCATGTAAAACATGAAGGCAGGAGAAGCCCTGATGGTAGGAAATGGTAAGGAAGATTTTAATATCTTTTTTTACCGATACGGATTTTGTCAGATTGCCGATTTTGTTCCTGCTGCATTAATGATAATGCGTACAAACTCATATTATTGACTCTCCAAAAGCTTTTTGTATAATGCAGGAGAGCTCTAAATTATAAAATCTATGGCAGTGGATACTTTACAAGGAAGACCAGACTTACGGACTACGATTGGAGAATTGGGTCACTATATGCCACAGAAGGAGAGAAAAAAGAAAGTCTTCCCTTCTATTTTATTCTCTCTTATGCAATTGGTCAAGGCAGGGTGGTTTTTCATGGAAGAGCTGCTGAAGCCGCGCATTTCTTTTTGGGACTGGGAGAATCAACAATTTCCCATAAAGATATCCCTCCGCAAATTGAACTCAACCACAACGGTACAGATATACTGATCAGCGGAGTCAATGAAGGGCTTCGGATAGCAGGATATCCAGTAGGAATACGCAATCAAGATCAACAATACTCACTTGAAGCCAATCCCTCTTCGCAAGACGGTAAAGCCCCACTTGGCCATCCTGGTCTGGGAATTCCTACTCTTGATGGAGGCACAACTGTTTTAGAAGGAGGTTTGCTAGATATATTTCATAGTTTACAACAATCAGAAAGGGATGGTTCCAGAGGGGGTATCTCACAGCGCAATATACAGTTATTACAGGATAGATTATGTGGGTCACAAGCAGTTGTCCGTGTACGGCGTGAAGGTGATAGAAATTATTTGGGAATGCCGAAACCTACAGGACTTACAGAGGCATGGGTAATTGATGTTGATGTACAGTTAGAACAAAGTGAAGATCGGGTAGGGGAAAACGGTCATCGTCGTTCCGCGAGCACTGCAGCACAAACTGTTTGGAAAATTCCTGGCGAAAAAAATGGAAGTAATAGAAGCGATGTGGTTGATTTACTGGAAGGTGCTGCAGATGCCTCAAATAGTTCTGTCAAAAGCCATGCTGAAATAGTATTTGATCCAGATAATAGAGCTTCGATACGAGCAGAGCAGGCAGATTACGCAAGAAAAGCAGGAGATATCCCAGTAATTACTGCTGGCCAACAAGCAGAATATTTCCCTTCAGTGTTGACTCTTCCTTACCAAGGAACTCTCTTTTACCAAGCGACCACACATCCCGCAGCAGTGCCTGAAGAGGATGGAGTTGGTTTAGCGTCGGTTCATCAATTGGGTTTCCAATCTGAAGTTGTATTTAGAGGCAGCGGAAGTGGGGGACTGAGCGGTTTACCACTGGATGGATTGGATGAAGCATCAGAGCCTCTTCGGTATGCTAATCTTGGTATATCAAGAATCTCAGCCGCTGCGGAAACTGGAGCTGAGTCCATAAGTAAGAATAGATTGCAAAAAGTATTGGCAGATAGCGTGAAAGAAGTAGCCGCCAATAAAGTACTCGCCAGGGGAGCGCGCCCTGAAGATGTAATAAAAGAATTAGGAGATCGGGTAATTAGATACAGAAATGATCGAATAGATCAACCAATTACTTATCAAGACCTTCTTGGTGATCTAGTACCTAAGCTAACCAGAGCAGAAAAGCATCGTCCATGGGATATAGCTGCAATACTTGTTTTTATGGATTACGGAGGACAATTGACTCCAGAACAACAACAGACTGTGCTTGAAAAAGCTCAGGCAACGTATGAAAGATGGCAAAGATTCCAAGAGCTTCGTGCCAAAGAAAAACCACCACAACGAGTGTCGGCTAAAACATTGAGAAACAGATTGAGTATAGTAGTTGAGGAAGTAGGAAGTGCCTCTTTGCCTGATAGAGTTACTATTGAGGAAGCAGTGGCAGCGTTTCCTGATTTAGTTGGCGCTAGTGATTTAACTGATGGCTATCTTAACAGAACAGATATTATTGCCTTAAGATGCTTAACTTTTTATGGTGACAGATTATATCCTATTCAGCAACGGTGGGTAAAGGAAAACGCTGCATCAAAATATAAGAGGTGGTTAGCGCAACAAGCAGCATGAAGCAATAGTAAAAAAACAAGCCTTACTTATTTAACTGTCACACTTTTCGCCAAATTGCGGGGTTTGTCTGGGTCTTTGATACCGCGGGCGAGTGAAAGGTAATATCCCAACAAGTGTGCAATAGCAACTTGCGGCAGAATTGTTGCTTCACCGATATCTTCTGTTGGCAAAAAGTCGTCAAAAACTTCATTATTCTTCGGACCGATTCCAATGATATACGCGCCGCGCGCCTTGACTTCCTGGGCATTAGAGACAATTTCTTCATATGTCTCATCATTGGGTGCAAAGACAATACAAGGAGTGCCTTTCTCAATGAGTGCAATAAATCCGTGTTTCAATTCTCCTCCCGGGAAAGCCTCCGCGTGGATATATGCCGCTTCTTTCAATTTCAACGTCGCCTCAAGTGCAGCAGTATACGATAAACCCCGGCCGATGATATAAATGTGTTCGCTTGTTTTTAATCGTTGCGTAACTCGGGTGATATTTTTGATATATGCATCCTTTAGCATATCCTGGATATTGTCTGCAGCTTGTAAAAGAAGCTGTTGTCCTTCTTTTGCCCGGCCAGCAAGAGTATAGGCAATTAAGAAAACAGCAGCAATCATCGCGCTGAAACTTTTTGTTGCCGGCACTGCTTTTTCCTGACCGGATTCAAGCAAGAAATTGACATCGGACAAACGATACAGCGTTGAGCCAAGGACATTTACAATTGACGCAATTTTTGCTTTTTTCTCGAGTTTTGCTTTTGTTGTCGGCTCAATGACATCAATTGATTCACCGCTTTGAGAGATTGGGATGACAAGGGTTTTTGTTTTAACAAAGTCCTCGATATACTTAAATTCCGATCCGACGGAAAAATTGACATGCTTTTTTGCAATTTTTGAGAAGAGATACGTTGCTCCAATTGCGGCATATGCTGCCGAGCCGCAAGCAATAAGAAATGTCCCAAATGCCTCTTCGATAAGATTTGCAAATTTTTTCGCGTTGGGTACACCGTTGAGTGCAATATTTTTAATAACACGTGGCTCTTCGTGAATTTCTTTAATGAAAAAGTGTGGATATTTTCCTTTTTCCGCGTTTTCAAAATGCCAGGTGAGTTTGGTAATTTCGGGGCTAACTTCTTTTCCGTCTGGGAGTTTGAGGAGTTTGAGATGATCGCCAAGGATGACCATATGATTGTCGGCAAGAAAAAGCACGTGTTTGGTATATTTGGAAATGCCTGCTGCGTCGGATGCGATAAAGAGTTCATTCTCACCGATTCCTACAGCAAGCGGCGATCCGTTCTTTGCTGCAATAATCTCTCGGGAAGGAGCATAAGCAACAACTATCGCATTCATGCCTTTTAATTTATTGAATGCATCACGGACTGCAGTAGCAAACCCTTTCTTACTATCTTTCATTTCTTCTTCAATGAGGTGGGGGACAACTTCGGTGTCTGTCTCTGAATGGAATTTATGGCCTTGTTTGATAAGTTCTTCTTTTAATTCAAGAAAATTTTCGATGATGCCATTGTGAACGACAGCAATATGCTTGTGACAATCCAAATGAGGATGAGCATTCTCAACCGTGACTCCGCCATGTGTTGCCCAGCGAGTGTGGCCGATTGCAAGTGTTGAATGAGCAGGCAGACTGGATGATTGCGGGAGTTTGTCAGGGAGTTTGCCTATTTCTTTTTCCGCGGTAAGTGTCCCCAGATTTTTGCTTCCAGCCTCTTGATTTTTGACAGCAATTCCCCAGGAATCATATCCTCGATATTCCAAGGTTTTCAGCCCGCCAAAAACAATTTCAGCCGCGTCTGTTCTTTTGCCAACATATCCAAAAATCCCGCACATAAGATTAGAATGGATGTAGTGTAGAGCTTGAGGGAGAAGATGTCAAGATATATGGGTAGATTTAAAGCGAGCTGTTTTCTGTGGAAGGGTATACTTGTACAGCTGCAGTAGTTGTGGGAGTGAGTAGTTCTTCTCGTCTTCTCTTAATTGCGTCAACATCAATAGGTGTGCCTGTCACTTGTGCCCTTTGAGTTTCTTGAACAATAAATTTTTTTAGTTCACGCCTTGAGGGGTCGTCATCATCAAGCGGAGTGATAACTCTTTTGTGTTGAGGAGTTTCTATAATCATTTGTCTCTCTGATACCCCCGCATGCGCAGTTTTTATAATTTCGGAATATCTAGAGAAAAAACTCGCATAGGAACCTTCGGGGTCTACAGTTACCTCTCCTTTTTCCACGGCCTCAACTTCTTCCATGATAACCTGTGCCATTTCAGAAAGTCTAGAGAGAGAAAAATCTTGATATCCATTTTTGCGTAAATCTGTTATTAATGCATCTGAAGCCGCTACCTGTTGATATGCTATAAGTCTTTCGTTGTCATACGTTGTCTCAGCATTCACTCGTATGGCTTCCTGCATGCGTGTGTTGGGTGTATTTCTATCAGGGATAAGAGTATCTTCAGCAAGAGGGTTATGTATTTGTTTATCTTTGAGTATATCTGCATATTTTGAAGTGTGCGTTGCTCCTTTTAGTAGTACGCTAGCGGTATCTTTAATTTCAGGTGAAGGAGCAACATCATGCAATCCTCTTCTTAATAATGGCGGTACATTATTTCTCAACCCGGCTAAAGTATCTCTTAAACTTTTTCCAGGATCTACAATCTCCCATTGTTGTTGGACAAGTGTACCTTCCCTTGTATTTTCTGGAAGATATAAAATAATATTGTCTGTCAGTGTATTTCGATGTGTACTTGGTTTGTCTATATCAGTTCCCTGTGGAACACGCAATTTTCTAGGTTCGAGTGTTGTTGTGCCATGTGTTACTGTATCAAATGCAGGTTGTGCTGCCACAAGATTGCTCTCTGTTGTTTGAGCTGGCTCCATAATGTAAGTACCAATCCCATCAATAGTTTGGGGAGCAGCATCTATACTCCTAGAAGGACGCTCTAAGCCTATCGGGCCGGCAATGGGTAGGCCAGCGTTATCAGAACGGAGACCATTGGAACCATGCATACCATATGTTGTATGAGGGACATCAATCAGGCCATCGCTAGCAATAACAGGAGATTCTCCAGATTTGAACGTTTTCAACATTGTGGTAATCCGAGCTGCATCTACAGGACGGCGTCCTACGACTCCAACGAGCCCTTCAGCTCTTTTCCCCAGTTGCGAACCTGATGTTTGGACAGAACTAATTGCTCTTCTTTCTGAAATTTCTGCTGGCATAAGTTAAATTTTTTGTATTGACCTAAAGTAATAACTGATTACATTATACCTTCTTACAAAAATCTTACGTGACAAACCTGACAAAAGATGTTGTTGAATTTTGGCAACACATTTTATATATAGACTTAAATTTTAAGTAATAACAGCTAAAGAAGCAAGTAAGAATCCTGAACAATTTTGGACTAGACGTTTGAGAAATGATTTGATATTATTCTCCTATGACAAAGAAAATAACAAAAGCAGTTATCCCAGCGGCAGGTTTTGGAACCCGCTTTTTGCCTCAAACAAAAGCAATGCCAAAAGAAATGCTTCCCGTTGTTGACAAACCAGTCATCCAATACGTAGCCGAAGAAGCCGTTGCATCAGGCATCAAGGATATTATTATTGTTACCGGCGCACTCAAACGGGCAATTGAGGATCATTTTGATTTCCCCAATCAAGATCTTATTAAAAATCTTCGAGAAGGACATAAAGACAAGCTCCTTGAAGAGATTGAAGCAATTTCTGAAATGGCGAATTTTATCTATATCAGACAAAAAGGATTGTATGGCAATGGCACACCTGTACTTTCCGCAGAACCGGTTATTGATGATGAATTTTTTGCTGTTTTGTGGGGAGATGAATTCATTTACAGTGATCCGCCCCGGCTTGCACAAATGATGGAAGTGCATGATAAGTACGGTGGGGCAGTAATTTCAGGAGTTCGGATTGAGAAAAAGGAAGATCTCAAACGTTACGGCATTGCTGAAGTTGAACCTGTCGAAGGCAAAGTATACAAAATTAAAAAAATTGTTGAGAAGCCGGAGCCAAGCAACGCACCATCAAATTTGGCGACAATTGGTGCATATATTCTCCCGCCTGAAATTTTTGATATTCTCCGCAAGCAACAACCCGGTACTGGTGGTGAAATTTACCTTCCTGAGGCAATTGATGAACTGATAAAGACCGGCTATCCCGTCAACATCTGTGAAATCGAAAACGGCCGCTATTTTGACACAGGCAACAAAGTAGAGTATATGAAGACAGTCGTTGAATTCGCTCTCAAGCATCCTGATATCAAGGATCAATTCATCGCATTCCTCAAAAGTCTCGATTTAGACGCATAAAACTCTTCTTTTGTCAGGTTCTGGTCAAGTAAGAATTTTATAAAGACCTATAATTCAAGGATAGTTTAAGTAATATGGTTGAAACAATAAAAGGACCAAGTAAAGCAGACATAGAAGGAGGAATTTTTGAACCACCTGTTCCAGCACCCCATATACAAGCTGCCAGTCAATTTAACGGTCACAGTGTAGTAGAAGGAAGACCTTTTCCCGGAGCAAGACCTGATCAAATTGTTAAAGGTTTAGGAGTAGTTGTTTTAGGAAAAGGACCTGTTGAAATTGTTGCATATATAGCAGGTGTTGATCCTACGATAGGTGTTCCTCAAGTTGGTTCAGATGCTCCAATTGGAGCAGGGGGTGTACGTGTTCCAAATGAAACGAGGAGGAATTTAGCTTTGGGACCTGTAGTAAGAAACGGAAAAAGAGTCAGATAAAAACAAGCAAACTAAAGTCTTCGAAAATTATCAAGTTTATAGCTTCCAAGAAAAAAAGGAGGGGATAATTATAATTTTACATACAATAGTACTTTTAGCTATAATAGATAGATGTCCAAGCGTCTGATTTATCTTGCCTCCGGTATAATTTTATTTTTTCTTTTTATCTGCTTTTCGTATCTGGTGCATAGAAGTCTGTTTGTCCAATCAGATTTCAATACCACAGTGCATCTGCAAGATCATCTAAGCAGGCATTTTGATACGCTGTTTTCACTTCTGAGTGGTATTGGCCAATTTGCTGTGATGATCGTGGTGTTGATCGCGCTCTTTTTGATTCTCAGAAAAATTAAAGAAGGAATCATCGCGCTTGCTTTTTTTGGCGGGTTTCATGTAATTGAGATTTACGGTAAATATTTTGTTCATCATCCGCCGCCGCCGCAATTTATGGTCAGAACGCAAAATCTGATCCCGCTATCTCCCTTTGATGTACGAACAGAAAATTCTTATCCTTCCGGTCATGCCGCGCGGGCGATGTTTATTTCTGTGATCTGTCTTATTTTCATCTGGCAGAGTAAGCGGCTTGGTACGATGACCAAGCTGATTCTTTCCGTTTTGCTTCTTGGTTATGATGTTACCATGCTTATCTCACGGGTATATCTCGGAGAACATTGGACGAGTGATGTTATCGGCGGGACACTCCTCGGGAGCGCATTTGCCCTCTTCAGCGGAATCTTTCTCGTTGAGAAATCAAATAACGAAAAACATGAAGAAAAAAAGAAAAGCTTCTTCCCCAAGTATAAAATAGAAGTGAAAAGAGTAGAGTAGGGCGCTTCCTATTTTTGTGGATGAAAAATATTCTAAGTATTTGTTATGCTACTTCTCGAAATACTCCTCTATTTCCAGGAAATACTTGTTCTCGCGCATATACTGGTTGATTAGCATATCTACTAAATAGTACTGTCCGCTTCTTCAATAAAGGTACACCTTCCGGAATTCTAAACAGTATTCTTTCTTTACGTGTTGGTGTTTTTGTTAAAAAATCTCTCACTTTTTGGTAAATAGATTCATCTGGTCGCCATTTTGAAGATCTTCTTCCTTTTGGAGTTATTGCTCCAATTAAATCTGCCTGCCCTCTCTCCATATAAAAGGTAGTACGATCAAAAAGTATTTGAGGACGCACAGGAGATAGTACATGACGTGAATCAATAAATGATACTATATCCGCTGTTTGAGGTAATTGAAGCAAATGTGTTATAAAAGGTATTTCTTCTTCCTCGGGATTTGAAATTTCCCCTTTTACTTTTTCGTAATCATAACCACGTCGCCGAACACCTCTTTCCCAAAGAGTACTGCTATCATCTATTGGTGTTACAAAACGCCATTCTCCCTGTATATCGGGTTGAACTTTATCTGTTACAAAATTTCCATTCCCACGTCTTCTAATAAGTAAACCTTGCTGAGTTAATTCTTTTATAGCAGTTTTTACAGGTGTTTCGCTTACCTCAAACATTGCCATTAAATCTGGGACAGAAGGGATAGGCATTCCTGATCTAAGTTCTCCCGTAGCGAATTGTCCAGTTAAATCATCTCTAACAATTTCAGATAGAGTTTTTCCAGATGCAGTATTCGTGTTAGAGAGATCTCTTACAAAAGTCCCTCTATTTTTCCCGGCATTTATTCTGTATGCAAATCCTTGATTGACAAGATGTGCATAAACTTTGAATGTTATCGACTCTGATAAAAATACGCCATCTATCCATAAACCTCTTTTAGTCAGAGGTGGTAATTTAGTATTAGCAGGGATAGTCCCATCTTGGATCCTTTCTTCTAATGCTTGAATCAAATGAGCTCTCTTATATCTCCTTGCTAATTGATCCGGAGTAAGTAATCCTTGAAAGATATCTGGGCTTTTCATGAGGATGTCACTATAGCATAGACAGATGAAGAATTCCAACTATAAGTCTATCGAGTAATGCTTGTGAAGTTAAGATGTTTTTTCAGTAATAAGTTATTAAAAATGTTAATTAAAAAATTCTAATGAGATTTCATTGCGTGTATCTGAATGATTCAAGCATTTGCTCCAATGCTGTTTTATTACTTTTCCCCGTTGAAATGAGGATCAAATTACTGCCAGCTTGAATAAATGTGCCGATTTCTGGCTGCGCGTCAGGCTTTGCGTTTGATGAGACAGACTGATAATCCAGTGCTTTTAGTCCGTTAATTGAGCGATTGTCTATCTTGGTGAAGGTTTCAGTGGCATTGTCTTGAGATAGCGGACTTTTGATAACTTTTGAAGTGTTGTCCTGCATGGCATAATAGCCATCGAAATCCTGCCCGACTGTCTGGGCGAGTGTCTTTGGCAAAAGGAGCATTTGTAAATCAACATCGCCATTTGTTTGAGACAGCATGAGGCTTGTTACGCCAAAACCGTAGGAGGATGTTTTGACTGTGTCTGTTGGCGGATAGGAAAAAGTGATTTTGACAGAGGAATTGGTATATGTTTTCCAGCCGGGTTGTGTGGGAAGTGGAGTAATGCTACTTACTTTCGGAACTGCTTGTTTTGCCTGGAAGAATGTTGTTTTTACAAAATACGCAATGCCAAAGCCAACCACAGCGATGATTGCGTAAAGAAAAAGCATGAAAAAAAGCCAGAGCCGCTGTTTGTTTTTTGACATAGGTTTTGTATGCGCGTTGTTTATAAATATTGTGGTTTCGATTGTAGCAGATTGATTGCAAGTTTGTTTATATTTTTTTATACTAGTGATATGGCAAAGTTGTTTATTCCTGTTCTTCTTGGCACCACGCGGCCGAAAAGAGAATCCATCAAGGCGGCAAGGCTGGTTGAGAAAGTCGGCAAGACTATCGATGAAATAGAGGTCCAGCTGGTTGATCCGGTTGATTATACTTTCCCATACGATGGTAATGATGAAGAAAATAAAGATCCGAGATATTCTGAGTTAACAAAAAAAGCAGATGGATTTTTTATCGTGACTCCAGAATATAATCATAGTTTTCCCTCAACACTCAAGCGGATGCTTGATTCTGAGCTTTCAAATTATATTCACAAACCTGTTGCTTTTGCCGGTGTTTCAAACGGTATCTTTGGCGGTGCCAGAGCTATTGAGGCATTGACAACGACAGTACGTGAGATGGGCATGGTAGCAACATTTTCGGATGTGTATTTCCCTCAGGTACAGAATCTTTTTGATGAAAAAGGAGAGATAAAGGATGAAGCATTTATCAAGCGAATCAAACGCGGTTATATAGAATTAATGTGGATGGCAAAAGCACTGAAATGGGGAAGAGAGAATTTAGATAGTGTATATCATTAAAAGGTTAAAGTGCAAAATTTACCATTACAGGTCAAAATGAAAATTTTTTAACTTTACATTTGAACTTTTAACTTACTTTATCGGCAGAGAAAAAGAGAAGGTTGATCCTTTGCCTTCGGTGCTTTCGACCCACAATTTTCCGTTATGCGTTTTGATGATCTCGAGTGAAATATAGAGTCCAAGTCCAAGTCCTTTGATGTTATAGTCCACATTTTCGCTTACTCTGAAAAATCTTTCAAAAATTTTTGTCTGTGCTTCTTGTGGAATCCCTGATCCAAAATCTTCTATGCTGACTATCAAATAATTTGTTTCTTCATGGAGCTTCACAATAATTGTGTCTGCATGAGGTGAGTATTTGATGGCGTTAATGAGTAAGTTGATCAGCACCTGTCTGATGCGTTCTTTATCTGCCGAAATTGGTCGGGTAATATTACCTTCGATACTGATATTGTGCGTAGTTGTGGTGTATTGGAACATTTCAACGGTTTCTCGGACGAGGTCATAAAGATCCAATTTTTCTTTATTCAGTTGGAGTTTGCCGTTTTGTGCCTGATACACTTGGGAGAAAGAATTAAGCAATTTTGTCAAACGTTCCAGCTGTCCGGCTGCTTTTGCGAGAAGGAATTGTGATTTTTTATCACCAGTTTTAGCATGATAACCCTGTAGAAGCTGCATAAAAGCAGAGAGGGAAGTGATAGGAGTTTTGAGTTCGTGCGTGACATAGCCGACAAAATCATCTTTTTGTCTCTCTACTAATTTTTGCTGGGTGATATCTTCGAATCTAAGCAAAATAACATCTGGTCGCTCTGTCCCAAAGTGAATCTGTTTTGCACTGATAAGCAGTGTTTTTTCTCCGATTTCCTCAAAACTATATGTCAATTCAAATCCTTTAAAAGACATGTTTTTATTACTGAGATTCTGCAACCTTTTTATGAGCTGTTGTATTTGCGGGTTTCTCGTATTGTAAAGAAAGATGCGTTTGCCAATTAATGCTTTTTTGGTGAGTTTAAATTTTTTCAAGAGCACGATATTGACCGATCGAACAATTAAATTTCTGTCAAGAATAAGGACTGGTTCATGGATTGCATCAATAACAGCATCAATATAGGTGTCTTGATATGTTTTTACATTGAGGGAGTCGGCGTATATGAGGTTGGTAGCCGGACGCCACATCAATCTTGCAGCATGTTCAGAAAGTGCTACGGATTTCATTTATTTATAGAGCTCGTCTCGCTTATAGCACAAAAAAGCAAGAAAAACAAGCAGAATTATGTAATAAATACCGGAATCCATAGTGGATAGTATGCATGAATGAGTGCGAGGTAGAGAACAAAATCAAGCGTTAAGTGAATTGTGATGACATAAAGCAGAGAATGGGTTTTATTAAAAATATATCCCTGGGTAAGCGCAAATGGATACAGAACAAACGGTGCCCATCCGCGAAATCCAAGCTCAAAGAGAAAAGAAGTAAAAATAATAGCCTGCATAGCGTTGGCGAGTTTGAAAGGGAAATGTTTTGAAAAGATTGCTAGAACTGTTGTGACAAAAAAGAATTCATCCCATGTGCCCAAACCATTTGTTCCAAGAAAGAGTGTGAAGAGCTTTTCTGCTCCGGGCTGCACAGTCCAATTATGATATGAACCAGTATTGCTCAGATAAAACGGAAGCAGCAAGTACGCAATCGCTGCAGTGATAATAATGTAAAAAATTTCTTTTTTATACCACTTTCGTCCATGATGAAAAGGATAGCGGATTGTTTTTTCCTTATACCAATACCTCGTGATAATAAAAGGCACGGCAGCAGCGACAAAAAGGGTAGTTCCCATTTGGAAAATATGAAGAAAGGTAATAGTTGTATTAATTTGTGTAATGCCAAGAAGGGCAAGAGAAATAACAACAAGATACATGTCGCGTCTAAAATGCTTCTCGCAAAAGAGTAGGATAAGCGCAGTCACACCAAGCAGAAGCCAGCCAAGAGGCTTCATCTCAAGCGGTATAAGTACAACTGCGGTGATAATAAGAGAGAACAGTGAGACAAATTTGAGATACGTTTGCATTGGTTTTTTTATTTTATCCGTTTTACATCTTCAAGTCCAGGGAGACCTTGTCTCAGAAGAGATTCCCATCTTTTTTCCAGAATATACCCAACAGTTGCATTATAGAATCTATTCCCTAAATCAAATGTTATATCGGCAATCATCACGCCGTATTCTCCTTCTTGTTTGAAGGAAAAACGGTGCCACATTTTTGCTCCTCCGGGAAGAGGAAGGAAAAAGTGAATCTCTTCATGCGGTTTTATTTTCGTTATAACATGTTCGATCTTCATCGGTATCCACAAAAGTGTAGTAACATCGTGAAAAGTAGCTCCTTCTTTTACTTCGGTGACAGAAACTGATTTGCAATATTTAACCCAATTTGGATACTTTTGGACATCTGCCATGGCTTGCCATAAGGCTTTTTGGGTATGTATTTTTGATTTTGCCTGCATTGCGAGTTTTCTCATAAAGGAGTTATTTTATTTTAGCATGAAGCCTATTCCCATCGCATCGTTGCGGGAGGTTTGGAGGTGATGTCATAGACAACGCGTGAGACATCAGGAACTTCATTGACAATACGCGTTGACATGGCTGCCAGAACTTCATGGGGAATTCTGCTCCATTCTGCTGTCATGACATCGATAGAATCATACGATCGGATTGCTATAACCTCTGCATATACTCGGAAATCGCCTTTGACTGCAGTACTATAAGCGCCTGTCATAACTGCAAAACATTCAAATACGTTGTCATACAGTCCTGCTTTTTTCATCTCTTCAACAACAATTTGATCTGCTTGCATAACTTGTGCCAATCGTTTTTCCGTCACTTCACCCATGATGTTGACTGCATGTCCGGGACCGGGCCATGGCTGCTGCATAACAATTTCTTCAGGCAGGCCGGCAAGCCGTCCGATCTCACGAACTTCGTCTTTATAAAAATTCCGCAGAGGCTCAAGAAGTTGCAAATGCATTTCTTTAGGAAGTCCGCCGACATTGTGGTGTGATTTGATGTGAGAGGCGTGTTTTGATCCCTTTGATTCAATGACATCTGAGTAAATTGTCCCTTGTCCGAGAAATGTTGCATCCGGGTGTTCATTGGCAATTTCCTGAAAAATCTCAACATACAAACGACCAATTATTTTTCGTTTCCGCTCAGAATCGGTGATTCCTTTTAGCTCTTTAAGAAAGCGTTTTTTTTCATTTTTGATAACCAAATCTGAACGGACGAGATCCTTAAAAATATGAGCAACATGCTCCGTTGTCCCTTGGCGCATCAGTCCCGATTCGACATACACAGGGATGAGATTTTGCCCAATTGCTTTTGCGATAAGAAAGGCGGCGACTGTTGAATCAACGCCTCCTGATACAGCACAGATAACTTTCTGATCACCCACTGTTTTTTTAATGTCGGCAATAATTTTTTCAGGATCTAGCAATATTGGTTGTAATTTTTCGTTACAAATCACGGCGAAGTTTTTCAGAACATCCATGCCATATTCAGTATGGTGCGCTTCTGGATGAAATTGGATGCCATACAGGTGTTTAGAAGTATTTTGTACACCAGTGAACTCGACATGGTGTGTTGTTGCTGTTTTGACAAATCCTTCGGGCAAGGTAACGACAGTATCACCGTGTGAGACGATAGCGGTGAATTGCTTTTTGGGGAGCTTATCAAGAATACCCACAGGATTTATGACGCTTACTTTTTCAGGGCCATACTCTTTTGCGGTATTCTTTATTTTGCCTCCTAAAAGATATGCCATTAATTGCCAGCCGTAACATATTCCAAGAACAGGAGTACCAAGATCAAAAATCTCCTTTGCAACGGTGGGTGCATCCTTATCATAAACCGATGAAGGACCTCCTGAGAGAATAATGCCGTTTGGATTAAGTTTTTTTATCTGTTTGAGTGCAACTTCAGGGTTGACGTATTCAACTGTTGCGCCGATTTGCCGCAAGCGTCTGCCGATGAGGTGAGCAGTCTGCGAACCAAAATCGACAATGAGGATCATTTGATTCTATTATACCTGCTGAACTTATTTTTCGTCAATGCTTTGTTTTATCGTTCGGTATGAAATATTTTTTTTTGGGTTCAACGAGATAGAAGCATAGTTCATTTAGTGGGTAATTGTAAATAATGTCCATACATGAAATAAGCGTTATTTTATTCCGTCACCGACAATGAATTAACTGTAAATGTCTGGCCTCCTCCGTCCGGTGCTTCAATGCCATACTCTACGTCATCGATACCAGTGTCGGCGTTATTGATATACCCTTTTGAACGTAATTCACTAAGGATGCTCGAGAGATTCACGGTACCACTGGTTTCATTGTGAGGCAATACTACGCTCACCGGCCCAACTCCGTTAGTTGTACTACCTTCACCCCACACTTGGGATCCATCAGACAATGTTCCTTCAACTGATCCGGCGGGACGCTGACCGTTATTGTAGGTCCAGATCATAATTTCCTGATTACCTAACCATGGGTTTGAACTATTTATGGCGGTAGCGGTATTGATCCAGAAATCGTAGGCAAATTCATAATCAAGACCACTGGAATTAGCAGGCGGCGTTATATTAAATGAGGATGTGAGATTGGATGGTATGAGTGATGTGAGTATGCATTGTACGTTTGGATACGCAACTACTCGGGTGGTACCAGCTTTTGCATTTAACTTCACACTAAATGATGCGGGGTTGCCGTTTTTACTTGATAGATCCGTAATGGTATAGCCAACAGTCGCTGCATCGCCGGGATCCCAGGTGTCGTCACGGTAGCCGCAGTTGATGTTAGAGACTGGTATAATCCTAGCAGAGGGAGCATGCGAAACTGTTGTTGAAGCTGAAGGGGCAGGGGAGATACTTGGCGCGGTAGAAGGCGCATTTGAAGGTACTCCAGATATCGTAGGAGTTCCACTTGGTGGAGTTTGTACGCCACATAATTGAAGCAGCTGTGAGATAAGCTGCATTAGGAATGCGATGAATTTGCTCAACCATCCATTATTGGGGTTAACACTACCGTTGCCACCGCCTTTTCCATTTTTGTCACTACCACCTTTTGATGGCTCACATTTGATATGTACTTTTGAAGAATTGGCTTGAGACTGTGGGGCAGGTGCAAAGTTATAAAAGAGATTGGTAATTTGATTACACACAGGACCTGTGCCGCTATTTGGATTAGATGCAGCAGGGGAGGGAGATGGAGCATTCGATGCGGCAGTTGATGGCGCAGCAGTAGAAGGTACTGCATTAGCTTTATTGCCGCCTGAGACCGGACTGCCGATTGCAACCGTTGGACCTGTGCCGTTAGGAGAAGTGGAATTTGCTGGAATTGTCGCACAAGGAGGTGTTCCGTTCCCCCCGACACAATAAACAGTTGGTGTAATAAGGGCAGCAGTAGGAGCAGGAATAGCAGTGGGTGCCGGACCTACTGCGGCGGCGGCATCAATTCGTCCATTTGTCCAAAATGAGCCCGTACCGGCAATCTTATCTGCAGTCGTATACAATCTATTAATAAGTGCTTGCGCTGTTGTTCCATAGGAAGTCGAAGCAACGAGTGCTGCAACCCCTGAGACTACCGGTGCTGCCATAGAGGTGCCGGAAAGATACATGTATGGAGAAGAAAAATTATAACCAAAAGGCTCCAATTGGAATGAATGTGTTGGCCCTGTTGAAAGGATATTGTCGCCGGGTGCTGCTATCTGTACAGACGAGCCGTAATTTGAATAGCTTGCTTTTTGATCTGTGTTGGTGGTCGCTGCAACAGAAACGACTCCTGGTACTGCTGCAGGATAATTGGGCTCATTGGTTCCGTCGTTTCCGGCTGCCGCAACAACAATTGCTCCTTTACTTAATGCATAATTAATCGCTTGTGCATATAAGGATTCTGTCTGTGGATCAGTTGTTCCAAGGCTCATGTTGATTACTTTGGCACCTTGATCTGCTGCCCATGTGATTCCGGCTGTTGCATCAGATGTTGTGCCAGCTCCACTATCATCAAGAACTTTGACAATAATAAGTTGACATCCAGGACATACTCCTGCAACACCCATGCCATTGTTGGTATCTGCAGCAATAATTCCCGCAACGTGGGTGCCGTGTCCGTTTCCATCTTCAACACTACTCGGACCGCCAGACGTAAACCATTTTCCTGCAATAACTTTTCCCGCGAGGTCCGGCTGATTGAGGTTAATGCCTGTATCCAAAATAGCAACTCTTACACCGTTTCCTTTTGTCACATCCCATGCAGACTCAACCCTGATATCAGCCTGCGCTTTTCCGGTATGTCCCAGAACTGCCTGACCTGTATTGTTCAGAGCATATTGGACAGTGAAGCCCGGATCATTTGGTACGAAAAACGCATGCGTTGTATAGTCTCTTTGTGATGTTTGGATATATGGATCATTTTGCAGTTGTTTTATGATCGTGTCTTCTTGCCCGGCAGGAACTTTGACGACGGTTTGATTGATACCTTCAATATTTTTGATAATACTTGCGTTGTATTGTTTTAAATGTTCGTTTATTTGTGCCTGAGTGTACTGTGGTTTGAATTTTATGATAATCCGTCCGGGGACTGGCTTGTCTTTGACCGGTGGGGGAATGGTAGCTGCTTTTGGTTGGAGAGGAGTTTGCGTAGGCGCAGGCGCGCTAGCGGGTAGATTCTGCGTTGCATTAATGGTGATAAAGAGCAATCCTATCAATGCAATTACTCCCAAACCAATGAGTAGCAGTTTATTGTTGAGCAGCTTATTCATACCTTATTATTATAGAGTAGAGAATTCAATAAGATACTGTCAAGTTTGGAATGATTTTTCGAGGAAAAAAGGTTTTGTGTTACCGTACGATAATTTCTTCGCGTTTGGGGCCGGTCGCGACCAGTGTTGCTTTTACGCCGACAAGCTTTTCGATTTCAGTAATGTATTGCTGTGCCTCTTTAGGGAGTTTTTCGAATTGTGTAATACCTTTTGTAGATTTTAGCCAGCCGGGGAGTGTCTTATAGACTGGTTTTACATTGTCCAAAAATTTTGCATCGCCTTCATAATATCTGACAGGTTTACCTTTGTATGTATATCCTGTACAGATTTTTATTTCTTTGAAAGAATCAAGGACGTCAAGTTTGGTGATCGCAATTGCCGTGAAGCTATTGATCTCGCTTGCAAAATTGATAAGCTCCGCATCAAACCACCCGCATCGTCTTGGCCGTCCTGTAGTTGTGCCGAATTCATTGCCTTCTTTTCGAAGCTTTTCACCATCGCTGTTAAAAAGCTCCGTCGGGAATGGCCCCGCGCCTACTCGTGTCGTATATGCTTTCACAACGCCAATAACCTCTGTTAAATTTCTAGCAGGAATACCTGCTCCTGCATTAATGCCTCCTGCCACAATTGTTGAGGCGGTGGCATATGGATAGGTTCCCCAGTCATTGTCAAGAAATACTGCTTGAGCTCCTTCAAAAAGAATCTGTTTGTTTTCTTTTGCTGCCTGTGCCAGGACAGGATACGGCTCTTTGATGAATGGTTTGATTTTTGCAAAAGCTTTGTAGATTGAATTCTCGATCTCTTTTTGATCAAGCGGTTTTTGTGCAATCGTCTTCATGATCTTATTTTTGACATTTGTGTGTTTGCGATAGGGAAATAAATTGTCAGGCTGACTCAAAGCAGTGATGATTTTATTTTTAATAGTGAGCTGTACTGCCAATTTTTTCTCAAATTGTTTTTTGTCGAGAAGATCATAGAGTCTAATTCCTTGATAGCTTACTTTATCTGCAAAAACAGGGCCAATCCCTCGTCCTGTTGTCCCTGTTGCAGCTTTGCCTTTTGCTTCTTCATAGAGTTTGTCCAGGAGTTTGTGATAGGGCATAATGACATGACAGCGGGGAGAAATAAGAAGCCGACCTTTGAGCTTGATCCCTGCTTTTTCAAGCATTGCTATCTCCTGTGCCAACACTTCTATATCAATGACAGTTCCGTTTGCAATAATTGCCGTTGCTTTTGAAAAAATTCCTGAAGGAACAAGATGGAGAGGAAAAGTGCCGTATTGATTGATAACGGTGTGTCCTGCGTTGTTGCCTCCATTAAAGCGGACCACATAGTCTGCCTTGCTAGATAGGAAATCGGCAATTTTACCTTTTCCCTCATCACCCCATTGAGAGCCAATGACAAGCGAGGCACGCATAAAGCGTTTATCATTATAAAGAGTGAAAGCAGAGAATACAAGCAGGAAAATGATTCGGAGAAAATAGTGAAGCGTGAGATTATGTTATACTAGATAACACATTTATGTATGAAATTATCTTCATTTGGTGAGAAATTGACAAAAAAAACCGGAATTCTTGAGCTCATGGATGATCTTGGGCGCGCGATGAGTACAGAGAAACATCTTCTCATGCTGGGGGGAGGCAATCCTGCACATATTCCCGAAATAGAAAGAATCTGGCGCAATAGATGGAGAGAAATTGCCCAAAACGGCGACGAATTGGAACGATTGCTTGGTAACTACACTACACCGCAAGGTGATGCGGAATTTATTGATGCAACGGCAGAATTTTTTAAGAGAAATTACCATTGGCAAATCTCCTCAAAAAATATAGCCGTTTTAAACGGAAGCCAAACAACATTTTATTTTCTTTT
>Ga0206953_1040_pt1 | contig 27683 bp, 32 predicted proteins | sample Alteio_BWOrgHeat_36_FD_152977 | JGI IMG/M metagenome (GOLD analysis project Ga0206953, IMG submission 152977) | Enriched cells from forest soil in Barre Woods Harvard Forest LTER site, Petersham, Massachusetts, United States -... | ecosystem: Environmental > Terrestrial > Soil > Temperate forest >...
CTCCCTCAAACCTCCCTCATTCCGTCGCTCACGCGACGGCTACGGGTTCACACACGGACGGGTTGGAACGGTTGTATCCATTTTTCGTTCCTCTTTGGCAAAACTTGCCGAAGTGGAATATATGTTATCTCGGTGAGAGTCAAAGGAGGCTTTTAGTCAACTTTGATATACTTATACTCATTCAGAAAAGGCACTAAGTCGTCCCCAGCCGCGCCTCTATTACCTTGGCGGCTCGCAAAAAACGTATGCCGCCAAAAGGAACACCGCTAACAAAGAGCAGCGGTGTTCTGGAGTTACTTGCTCCGAGGAGTAGAGGCACGCATGAGAGATGACGAAATAAATTTAGGAATTCGATATGAAGCGGGCCATGAAAGGCCTCTCCTGCTTTCATGTCGAGATCGTCGCCATCATCTTTACACTATAGGGAAAAGCGGAACGGGAAAGACGACACTGCTGCGTAATATGATCCTTCAGGACATAGAAGCGGGGCGAGGCGTTGGTGTCATTGACCCACATGGCGACTTGGCGACTGACATCCTCGATCACATTCCGCGGCGTCGCATCGAGCACGTTACTTATTTCGATCCTTCAGACACAGATTCCTGTGTCGGGTTTAACCTGCTCGCGCGCGTTCCGACTGAACGCCGCCATCTCGTTGCTTCAGGCATCGTGAGCGCGTTCAAGGGAATTTTTCCGGATTTCTTTGGGCCAAGAATGGAATACATCTTTTACGCCGCCGTTGCCGCGCTTTTGGACTGCGACAACGTCACTTTGCTCGGGCTGCAACGAATGCTCTCGGACGAGATGTATCGCACATGGGTCGTAAGACAGGTCAAAGACCCGATGGTGCGAGCGTTTTGGGAAAAGGAGTTTGAGTCGCACGACAAGCGGACGAAAGCAGAGATGGTTTCGCCGATCCTCAATAAGGTTGGCCCGATGCTCATGACGCCGCAGCTCCGAAACATTCTCGGACAGGTGCGGAACCGCATTGATGCCCGCTTCATGATGGACAACGGGCGAATCTTCATCGCCAACCTGTCCAAAGGGAAACTCGGTGCGGAGAAGGCAAACCTACTCGGCTCGTTTCTCGTGGCTCAATTTCAATGGGCCGCAATGTCGAGAGCGGATGTGACAGAAGATGAGCGCCGGGACTTCTTTTTCTACGTCGATGAGTTCCAGTCCTTCGTCTCGGATTCATTCTCGGTCGTGCTTTCAGAGGCTAGGAAATACCGCCTCTGCCTGACGCTCGCACACCAATACCTCGATCAGTTAAAGCCAAGTATCGCCGCCGCCGTCGTTGGCAACGTCGGGTCTTTCGTCGCCTTTCGAGTTGGACATCAGGACGCAGAGGCGCTTGAACAGGCCTTCGGTAAAACTTATGCCGCTAGTGCGTTTACAAGCCTCAACAACGGAGATGTCTATGCGAAGCTCCTCTCAAATGGGCAAGACCTTGATCCGTTTGCGGCACGGACATTGCCACCGCAAGGCATTCGGCACGGCCGCGGAAACGCTATCGTGCGCAGGTCTCGGGAGAAATACGCGATTAAGCGGAATCTGATAGAACGGAGAATTGCGCAATGGATCAGATCAACAAAGACTCGCCACCCCCGTTAGCGAAATCCGCAGTAGAGAAAGCGGCCGATTATTTCCGAACTCCAAACGGCCAGCAACGATTGCGTCTCTTAAAGGAAGAAACCGTTAGGAACATGTTGGAACAGATTTATGATTCCCGTTCGGTCTCGGTAAAAGTTACACGAACAAAGAATATTCTAAAGCTCCATTGGACATTTAAGTCGGTAATAAAAGACCCGCTGGCGCATACCGTAGCCGGTCACGCGTATATAATCGACTACACGCCCGAACCTGAAAAACTCACAGGCGGTGCAATAGAGTGCGCACCGAACGGCAGTGGTGCCATTGAATTGAAGCTAAAGGATGGAGAGTATTATTGTTTCACTTTCGTGTTTCAAGGGCCGGAGCTGGGTATCGAGGCAATATCTTTCGTTGCCGGGATTCCCCAATCAAATAACCCTGAAAGCAGCATCAAAAACGAGATGAGAGAATTCGTATCTCTGCGGGCGGCATCGAGGGAATCCTTGGATGATGCGATCGCGCGTATCAAAGCTCAGAATCTTTCGCCCGAAGAAGAAGCGCGAGAAATCGAGGACTTGAAGGACTACGCTAATTTTCTTAGGGAAAAACATGGCGACTAAAAAGGGGGCTCTGAGGAGCCCCCTTGTCTGCTCGATCTGAAATCGGGCTAGCGCTTATTCGTTTCGAATTGAACGTGGCGTGTTGCAACGGCCCCAGCCGTTACGGACGCGAGTTCTGCCGGCGTCATATCCTTGCCAGCGCTCGTTTGCTTCAGCGATGCAATCACGCTAATTAGAACAGGACTATTGTTGCAGGAACTAACCTCGTTCGATGACATGGTGAATATTGTTAGCGGTTGATGAAGCCAATCACGTCATGTGACGGACTTCGGCCAGTCGCCAACGACAACACCTCGTTCAAGGAACCTGCGTGTATTATAGCACGGATATAATATAGCTGTCAACAGGCTGTCGTTATACACATTTGGCCCTATTGAGCCATCTTATGTGGCATGGTTAAATAAATACGGAACACATCGATCATTTAACCATCAACAATGGAGGCCTTGTGAGGATATGGATCAATTTCAAAGAACTGCGAAAAAGGCTTAATTTCGAAGACGTGCTCAGGCACTACAAAGTAGAGGTGAAGCGTAAGGGAGGAAACCAGCATCAAGGATTCTGCCCGCTGCCAACTCATAGGGGCACGCGAAATTCACCTTCGTTCTCCGCTAACCTAGAGCGAAACATTTTTCACTGCTTCGGCTGCGGTGCCAGGGGAAACATTCTTGAGTTCGCGGCGCTGATGACAGGGATCAACCCTGACGATGGCGATGCGCTTCGGTCGGTGGCGGTAGAGCTTCAACAACGATTCTTTCCGAAGGGTGCAAGCACCCGGAAGAGGCCGGTTGTCGAAGGCTCGGTTTCTGCGGGAAAGCCGCCGCCTGTCGTCGTCAACGCACACCTCGACTTTGAACTAAAGGATTTGGATGCAACTCATCTATACCTTTCGGGACGAGGATTCACGAGAGAAACCATGCGCTTCTTTGGTGTCGGCTTTTGCTCTCGCGGAACTCTCAAAGACCGGATCGCGATTCCGCTTCACGATAGCGAAGGCAAGCTCGTTGGTTACGCAGGCCGTGTAATCGACGAAGCGGTGGTGACGGAGGACAACCCGCGGTATCGGTTGCCGTCACGCCGCGAGCATGGCGGAACAATCTACGAATTCCGAAAGACGCTGTTTCTCTACAACGGCTTTCGGATGAATGCTCCATGCGAGGATCTTGTCGTCGTTGAAGGCTTCCCGTCGGTTTGGTGGCTCACGCAGCATGGATTTCCAAGCGTTGTGGCGCTCATGGGTTCGGAGTGCTCAGAAGAGCAAGTCGAACTCATCGTCTCGCTCGTTCGGCCCTCGGGCCGCGTCTGGCTTATGCCTGACGGGGACAAGGCGGGTGAGCGATTGGCGCAAACCTTCCTTCCGCTCGTCTCTCCGCATCGCTTCGTGCGGTGGGTGAAACTCGGCGAGGGACGGCAGCCGACGGACTTGCCGGCGCTGACGCTCAAGACCGATTTGTCAGCCTAAACAGCAGGCGACCCGAGCGGGTCGCTTTTCTTTGCGGCGCGCTATACCGCGACAATCTGGTCCTATGCCCTTCGCTTGGGATAAGACTCTCGATTCCTAGCAATTTAGCTTATTGGCAGCGACCCTTGGTGACGGTGCATAAAAAACCCCCTTATCGGGGGCCGCTCCACTTGCGTGGAGGTAACGCAGACCTCATTATCGGTTGAGACCACCGACCGTGCTTCGGCTACGGATTTTGGACATGGATTAGTGTAGTGTTTATTTCGCCATCAATTGTTTAACGAGTCTATCACGGCTATCACAGCTTGACGTAAGCATTCTCCAATGCTGACGCGCGTTCTATTATGTATTACCGACTTCCGTGAACGACGGGGAGTCTTGGCTCTTTTACGATATACCTTCGCGAGCGCCCTATGGCAATGCGGACAGACTTGTGTTACCTTACCTAAACGAAGTTTTTTCATTGGTTAGTAATGAACGAACATCGTAGTTTATCGCCGAAAGGCGCTAAACGGGGCTCTGGCGCGTTATCGTGCCGGAGCCTTTTTAGCGACCCCAGCGCGTTTCTTTCAATGAACTGACAAAAGTAGTGCAGAGCAGTTCGCTTGCACCACTGAAGCGCTCAGTGTGCTCAAATTTATTGAAACCGCAAGTGCCAACCTGAAGGTCGAAGGTAAAAATGAGCAGCCTTTAGCGCCGGCACCGGATTTTGCTTTTTACCGGAAAAAATCGCGAACGTCTGTCCGCAACGCGTCAGCCAATGCCTTGAGTTCGTAATCCAAGACGTAGCGATTTTGATTTTCGATTCTACCGATCGCCGAGCGGTCAAGGTGGACGCCGCGAGCGGCAAGCCGCCCGGCCAAGTCTTCAAGCGTAACCTCGGGGTTCTGCGCGAGACGAAGCTCGCGAAGGCGCCGTCCGATCAGGTTACGACCTTTCACTTGGGCGGTTTTCTTCATGGGTGAAGTGCACCCATTGACTTTACGGAGAATTTCACTTCGATGTGGGTGGACTTCACCCATCCGCTCAACCCATGAAATTTCTCCGTCGCCTCGGCCCTGACCCGCACGCAAACGGCGCAAAAACCGCCGCGCTGATGAATTGCCCCGACATCCTCGAACTGGAGGACGGGAATTTTGCCGTCATCGGAATCGACGTGACAGCGAAAGCGTTGCCCCACTTGCCGCCTACGGTCGGCTGCGGGCCGGATGAGCGCATCGTCTGGATTCCTCGCAAGACGCTCGTTCTCGCGCGTCCGGACATTCCCGCGGCCTTATAAGTTTCGTGCCGAGACGAGCTGCCATGACCGATAGCCGGGGCGCCACCGTTTCAGGCAACGGGCACGACCTCACTCAGGTCGATTCCCTCTATACGTCATTACCGGAAGCCGTAGACGAGACGACCCGGAGGCGGTCGAACGTCGCGCTTTGCGCGACAGTCGACGAATTTCACCGGAGCTTGCCGCCGAGCTTTCTCCCGTCCTCACCTTTCGCGACTCTGTTTCGCCCGATTGTCACGCCGAACCACGAATTCGCGGAATTCATGGCAATCTCGCGGAGGTTTGGATTGCGCCCGCTCTGCGTCGAATACGCCCAGGACATCTTCCGCGCACAAAATCGGGACAAATATCGGCTCTGTCGGCCCGCCTTCAAAGTTCGCCACGGTCAGACCCGCAGTATGCGGCTCGTGGATTTCGGTCAGAAAGAAGGCCAGCCGCTTTCAAGGCTCACCACAACGAACGGCTGGAACTTGGCCCGTTACCACCACACGCTCCTTGAGCAAAGCTTTCCGGACGCAATGGAGCACATCATCGATTTCTCAAGCTGGTTCGCCATCTCCCGAAATGCCGAGTTCTACTATCTCCGCTATCTTTCCCTTTTCATCTGCCATGGCATCCTGTTTGAGAATTTCGTGACGACGGACGCCGAAGAGATGCGGTTCACTCGCGAGCGGGTTCTGCCGAGCTTCGCGAGAGCGGAAGAATTGTTCGGTGTGAAGCCACTTATCGTGCCCGTCGTGCCTCGCGCGCAGGAAGCTGACGACCATTGGCGTTGCCATCCGGGCAGTTTGCGCAACTTCGCCTTGGGATTGCTTCGGCAACAACCGTGAACGCCGAGAGTCTGTCCACGTCGAAGTCAACCGTTACTCGCGGCATCGGATGGCGATGGCGCGCCCTACAGTGGTTCGCAGGCGTCGGCACGCACAAGCTAATCGACGGCGCGTTCGACTACGCGCTCTATCCGTTCGTCATCTACAAACTCGGCCTCGGAATCGGAACGGTCGTGATGACGATACTCTCTCTCCTCGATTGCCTCCTGCTCCTGCGGATTTACGACTGGCTGAAGCGCGATTGGTTCGGCATCGAGTGGCTCAAAAGCCAAAGAGACTACAACTCGACATCGCGAGTGAGGCGCATTCTCGCCTGGCTCGTGGGGAGAGGCGATGCCATTGCTTTCGTGGTTCTCTCGCTTCGCTTTGATCCCTTCATCACTACGGCCTACCTGCGCCGCAATAGTTACACTGGCCTCTCTGCGCGAGATTGGCGCATCTTTCTCGGAAGCGTCGTCCTGAGCAACGGCGCATGGGCCTTGGTGTGTTTCGGCGGCATTGAGGCGTTGCGCCGAATGCTCGCTTGATAGGGGCCAGACGGGCGCCTCGTCTGGATTCCTCGCAAGACTCGATATTCCGGCGACCCTGTAGCTCTTTCCTCTCGCGGCCCTTAGTAATATACTAATGGGCAATGGTGTCGTTTAATTGGCTAACGGGTCATTGGTTCGATTTGATTCAATGCTTAGGCATCGTTGGAGCGCTGACGTTTAACGGTGTGCAGCTGCAAGCAGATGCTCGCGCAAAGCGCGTTCAGAATCTCCTGACCGTAACGCAAAATCATCGAGAGATTTGGGCACAGCTTTACTCGCGTCCAAAGCTCGCCCGCGTTCTCGAACCATTACCGGACGTTACCCGTGATCCGTATGCGTCCGGCCGAGTGCCTCGTTGACGCTGCGTAATGGTGATAGCTCTGTACCGCGGCTCTGACGTAGTGGTGACATCTACGGCAGAGGTTCTGACCGCCGGTGATGATAACCATCACCACTTTGATCCGGCTATGCGGGTTGCCACGCCGCGGGAGTCAGAGGGGCGAGGTCGTCCTGATTGGTCATCGCGGGCAGGCGGCGCAAGACGTCGCGGAGGTACGCGAGCGGATCCTTGCCGTGGCGCTGGCATGAGACGACGAGCGAGTAGATGATCGCGGATCGCTGGCCCGCGTCGGGGTGGCCGATGAAGAGCCAGTTCTTCTTGCCGATGGCCGAGGGCCGGATCGCATTTTCGACGAGGTTGTTGTCGAGGCGCGTCACGGAGTACTGCTGGTGCGCGACGAGCACGTCCCAGTGCTCGAGCAGGTACGCGCAGGCTTTGCCGAGTAACGAGCGCGGCAAAGTCCGGCCGTGTAGTCCGGTCACGACGCGACGCAGCCAGCGGAGCGGCCGGGCAAAGTGGCACTGCCGCAGTTCGGCTCGGCGCTCGCCGACCTCCGCTTCATCCCACCCGGACTCGAGGTGGTAAAGCTGTGCGATCAACCGCAGCACGAGCTGCACCGCTTTCGGTTTCTCAGATAGGGCTTCGACAAAGTACCGCCGCGCGTGAGCCCAACAGCCCACCCAAGTGACGCCGCGATGCGAGCGGACGTAGCTCGGGTAGGCCTCGTACCCGTCCGACTGCAAAACACCCTGGAAGCCGTCGATCAGCGACGTCAGTTCGCCGTGGCGACGCGACAGCCGCCAGTCGAAGACCACGTCCGCTCCGGGCCGACTGATGACCCAGAGGTAACCTTGCGTGGTACCGCCACGCTTCTCATCCGGGTCGTTACATCGGATCGGCGTTTCATCCGCCTGGAGGTAGGCCCCGGCAAGAAGCCCGCGGTGCATGTGCCGATAGATCGGTTCGAGCCAGTTGGCAGTAACCTCGATCCAGTCGCTCATGGTCCGGCGGCTGATCTGCGCGCCCCAGCGCTGCGACATCTGCTCCAGACGATACAGCGGCAGGTGATGCACGTATTTGCTGATCGCGATCCACGCCAGCAGCCCAGCGGAGGCGTAGCCGCCCGGCACGACGCGCGCGGGCGCGGCCGCGACCAACGGGGCGCGGTTGCGATCCAGCTTGTGGCGGTACTTCGGCCGCACGATCTCGCGCTTCACCAGCTTCGGGGCGGCGACATCCACCTCGAACGTGCGCTCTTCACCGATTCGCTCGTACAGCTCCGGCTCCTGCTTCACGGCCTCCGGCACGATCTCCACCGTCTCCGAGACCGGCAGGTGCGCAAACGCCTCCGCCGGCACCTGCCGCGGTTCTTTCGCCGCTTTCGCGCGCTCGTACGTGATCGTCTCGACGCGCGCCTCGCTCCTCGCCGCGAGTTTTTCAAGTTCCTCGAGCTGGAAGCGCAGTTGCGCCTGGTCGAGCTTCTCGCTCTTCGCTCCACCAAAGAGCTTCTGCTTCAGCCACGCAATCTGCGCCCGCAACGCCGCGTTTTCCTGCCGCAGCGCTTCCACTTCATCGAGTTGGGCCGACGCGTTTTTCAAGTTTGCGCGCCAGACGTTTTTCGGCGCGCAGCGTCACACCCAAAGTGAAGTTTTTTTCACCGCTCGTACCACGGCTTGAGTGTGCCCTGTTTCAGATCCACGCCGCTCACGAGCATCGCCAGCGCCTCGGGAGCCAGCGTGATTTTTTTCCGCTCGTCCGTCGACGCCGCCCAGGAGAAGCGGCCTTGCTCCAATCGCTTCGCCAGCACCCACACGCCCGTCCCGTCCCAGTACAGAAGTTTCAGCCGCGTCCTCTCCTTGTTGATGAAGGCGAACATCGCTCCGCTCTTGGGATCCTCGTGCAATCGTTCGCTGACCGCACTCCACAGCCCGTTGAAGGACTTGCGCATGTCCACGGGCTGCACCGCCACGTAGATCCGGATCGCCGCGGGAAAGGCGAGCATCGGTTAGGCCCTCAGCGCTCTCACCAACGCGACGACTTCGGCCACGCGTGCGCCCCGCAGCACCGTGCCATCAGGCAGTCGTACTTCGAGGCGATCGTCCATTGCCGCGCTCGGCGCCGGCAACGGCATCCGCAGTTCCGCAAATTGGATTGGTCGCTTCGCGACCGCAGTCCGTCCTGCCTTCGCAACCCAGCCCGCAAACGTCGCGTACTTGATCCGCTCGCGCCGCGCGAACGAGGCCATCGTCACTCCGCTCGCGCGGTAGGCCTGCACCATCTGCAACCGCTGCTCGGCCGGCGTAACCCGCCGCCCCCGCGCGTCGCGCTTCTCGCCTGTGTCCACCACCTCCGCTGTAATCGCTCCCATTTGCGGGAGCTTACACGCACTTCGATCAATCCGCTACGAGGCACTCGGTCGGACGCTTACCGTGATCCCATCACGCACGAGGAGCAATTGTTCGTTAAATTTCTTTTCCTCCATCTCTACGCCGTTTATCGCGCGATCAATTCCGATTTGTATTACAGACCGAAAGAGTTGGCTACCGATATTCGGTCGCTCCTCTCGCTTCCTATCCCGCGTGAAGTGTGGATGGAACTTAGGTCAAGCCAAGACCCCGATTTTGTCACGTTCGTCGAGGCCGCATTCCGCGGTAAACGGTAGGCTAATCCGAAAGCAACTTCTGCTTCTTCACGTTCTGCTCTACAAACAGCTCTCTCGCAGTTTGCCGCTGGTATCCGTATTGCTCGCAGCGCTGGTCGGGGTCAAATGGCGTGCCCTTTGTCGCCGCGCGATAGTCGAGAGGACGAATCCAAATCGCTCCGAGAGGATCGTTTCTCGCTTCGTCGCTTGTGGCTAGGTAAACCTGTGTGAAGATCGGAGGCGTGAGCTTGAGCAACCTTTCTGTGGTGATATTACGCCGCTCGGCATTCTTGAAGACGATCAAAACCCGAAACGGATAATCTTTGTATGCCGAGCGCAGCGCTCCGTTTTTAACTGCAAAGCCACCAGACTTGAAATAATTGACATAGCAACCGGCGCGAGAGACGAGCACGTCTTGAGCCTCTGTCGAGCGGTCCACTTCAAGATAAAAGGTGTGCTCGAACAGCCCGCCGTCAGCTTCGCGTTCGTGTATGCGTATGAATCCATCCGGTTTAACAATCACCTCTTTCTCGATCAACCCGCCACGGACTGATTCAAACTGATTGAGAAGCGGCCACGTGTTGAACTCGACAATTGAGAACTGCGCAGCGTTCCGAATCGCGGTGTGGAAGGATGCCTTTATGTCCATGACCTCAAGCTCATGTTCGAGCGTGAAATCGCTCACGCGCGTCCGCTTCTGGAGCTGTTGCGGATCAAGTGCCGGATATTCCGCGAGTGCACCACGTTCACGTAGGAGACTCAGCCCATTTTGCGTAAGGGAAAGCATCACTGGCTCAACAACTCGCCGCCTCCGACCAGTGATTAATCCAGCAGCTTTGAGTTTTTGGAGTCGTTTCTTTGCGTATTCCTTTTTCCTGTCGAAGTAGAGCGCCGCGATATGGGTAACGGTCATCACGCGGGACTCGAACAGGCCTCGCAGCAACGCAAGGTCGCGGTCTTGGATGTCTACGACTGCTGCATCGTGTTTTTTGCTATTACCCATTTTTCTTCGATCTTCCGCGCTTCTTTGTCGCCGTTTTCCTCACCGGCTTCTTGGGTGACTCCAATGCGCGGACTCTATCGGCGAGACCGGCCACCTGTGCATTGATTCGGCGAAGCTCATTCTCCAGTAGCGGGACAAACGGAAATAAGTCTGGGCCTCCGACACCCGAATGAAGGCCGTCAAGGGAGTGCGCGCGTTCCTCGATAAGGTTGCCAGCTTGGTCAATCCGCCGAATTTCGATTTCGTAGGGCTCGTGCCCGGCATGGTGCTGCCGATGGCGTCGAAACGCGCGCCATGCCTGCACGACAAGTGGCACGAGGCCGATGAGCGAAGCGATAGAGGCTGCCGTGTTGAGAATTTCAAGGCCCGACTCGTGTTGAATGAGAATGACGGTATTCCGGCCATCGGAGAACGAAAAGCCCTTCCCTTGAAATTGTCCGCTGACAGGGGTGAGCGTGAGATTAGGCCGATGCTCAAGCTCGTGAAAGAAGGCGTCATACTCGCTGTATGAATTGATCATATCGCGCATCTTCACCGACATGATCTCATTAGGCGGGACGCCGAGAACAACGCTCGCAGCGAAAAATTTATCTTGGAAGTTCTTGGTTCGATAGTCCATCGAGGGAGTGAGACTTAGTCGGTTTTTTATTTATTATTAGTGTAGCGGCGTAAGCTTACCTCTTCTTGTCCTCGTGAACGTCGGTATATTGGAAAGCCCTGTAGTCCAGTCTAGTTTTCCGCAGAAGATCGCGTCTCATCGCGAGAACAATGTCGCCAACCGTTTTACGCCCCGCCTCTGGATCGGGCGATGACCCACGACCATCGACGACGAGACGAACCATTCGATTTAAGGCCTCCACAACTTCATCAGAGGCATAGAGCCAAGACTGGTATTGTTCCTCAAAAAAATCTCTCTTGAGTTGGGCCGACGTAGTATTGCCGACAAATCCCTGAAGCTTCACGAGAAGCTTTGCGTATTTTTCCTCCTTGAAGCGAGCGATTGATTCATCCCGCCTAGCGCGTGAAGTAAATATGTAGCCAAGAAAGGCTCCAACGGCAACACTGAGCAACGGCACCGCAGCAATAATTGATTCATTCATATCCATGAAACTTAGCGATTACTTACATCGTCTTGCGCCGCCTGAAAGCCGACACGTCCGCCCTGTCCAAATCAAACCACTCGCTATTCTTTCGTTTTGCGGCAAAGCGTCGGTGCCAATAGGCTTCAATACCGAAAGGATCATCGGTCTTTATCACGTGGATCGTGTTCGCCGGATCAGGCAGCTCCAGCGCAATTTCTCGGCCACGCCGCCCAATGTCGTTAGTTGCTCCGATCTTGTAGCTACGCCCCGATCTCATTAGGTAGACATAGCCCACTCCTATGGAACCGGCCTCGCCTTCAATGGATTGGTCAGCCGCGGATGGCACGATGAGTAGTTCGCATATTGATAATACGTCCTCAAATTCTTCCCGACCTTGCAGATGTTTGAATAGCTTAGTGGCGACCTCATTTTTTGTCCCGAGACGTCGGAAAGTAGTATCCGTCGGAAATCCATCACCTCGACGGGCCCTCAACCGAATATCCCGGCCGACGGGAAATCGGTGAAGTTCACGGATAAAGGGTATCAATTTGTCGAGCAGTTCATTTTCGTCGTATGCCTGCATCTTCTCGTTTGGCTCAAAGCCAGCCTCGTGCACAGCCTCGCTCCAACGCGCCCAATATTTGAGCCAGTCAGTCTCTCGAATTCCCGTCTCGTTGTAAAATCTGAGTCTCCCAAGCGGAATCCCTCCACTCGCTTTTGCGGTGCGTTTGATCTCATCAAGAATGTGTTTCTTATCCATTGGAGAGGGTGATCGAGTTACAGGTCTAGCATATCACCGGCGCGTAAAGATGCACAAGCGCCTTACCGGAGCCGCCGCTTCGCAGCAATTGGCGCGTCGTCAAACTGATTTACGAGCGTATCGGGAAGATTTGCCGCACGGGCAGCGAGGCGCTTTTGCGCCTCTGCCGCCGGAAGCGCGAATGGGAGCTTTTCGCAGCAGAGTTTGATGTAATTCTTAACTCGTTCAGGAGTTCCGGGCGTAGTGGCAACGGTCGGCGTGTGGAGCGACACCGGCGCGTTCATGCCGACGAGCCGTGCGACGCCGAACCGCTGTTTTTGATCGAAGAGCACGGCCATCGACCGGAAAAGCTGCTCTTCAAGCGAGCGGAATTGGACGTGAGATAATTCCTTTCCCAGCACGGGCACAATCGTAGGGACATAGCTTACGGATTCGCTCGTGCTCTCCGACCATGACTCGCTCTCGCTATCTGAAATTGCCGAAAACTCGCTCTCTGATTCGCTCACCGACTGCGGATCGACGGTTGTGTCGTCCCCGGGAAAACTGCGCGTGCCTCCGAATCCCGCGCCCGCCGACGCTCCGGACTGACGGCCATGACTTGAGCCGGACGACCGGCCTAATGACCGCACCTCTTTCAATTCTTCCCGATATTCCATGACTTTCCTCGAGTAGAGTTCGTGCTTAATCTCGTCGGGATTCATGACGCCCATGAAAAGCCATTTGGCCATCGCCTGAAGGTTGTCCTCGTGGGTCAGACGAAAGACGACTTTCGATGAAGCGTTTTCCATAATCGAATTGTAGACGCGCCTCCCGTTATCGCCGCGGTCAAGCAACTGATTCGGGAACTGGTGCGCCATCGTGAGGTGCAGGCCGTAGCCCCGGGCCTCGTCGAGATTGTCGGCGATGGTCGGCGTCACGAATCGCTGAAATTCGTCGAGGTAGACGTAGAATGGTTTAATGCCGTCACGCTTGCCGCGCTCCTGCGCTGCTGTCCACAGGTCGGAAAGAAGGAGCGTAGCGAATAGCTCGGCGTTTTCTTTCGAGACTTTCGCACGCTCAGTGGCGAGGCTCACGATGATAATTTTGCCCTCCTCCAAGGCCGCGCCGAGGTCGAGCGACACGTCAGCCGTGCCAAACATGGCCCGCATGGTTTGATTTTTAATGAACCTCTGAAGGCGGTTCACGGTGCTGCCGATCTGCGCTTCAAAATCGCGCGGACTGAGCGTGTTTGCGAACTGCCAGTCCTGCCGCGCCGACTTGTCTTTCAAATCGGCGGTGAGAACGTAGCGCATCTGCTTCGCAACGCGGTCGATCAAAAGTTCCGACTCAACAAGCGTGAGATTCTTTTCGTAAAGCGGGCGGATAACGTTGCTCACCCAGCGCGCGAAAAGTGGCGTTTGGTCTGTGCCTCCTTGACCCCAAACGTAAGCCATCGCGTCCGTGATGCTGTCGATGAGCACGGCAGGGTCGGTCTTTCGCTGGCGCAGCAGATTGTATGAGACGACCCAATCGTCCTGCCGGAGGTCGATGGGCACAACAGGACGATTGCCGAGTGACCTGACTCACCCGAACTGAGCCATCGCTAATAAGAGACTGGGCACCCAAAAAAGGACCCAGATGCCCAAAGGAAAAGGAAAACGACACACCCCGGAGCAGATCGTAGCGATCTTGCGCCGGGCCGAGAGCGGCGAAACGGTAGCGACCGTCTGCCGGGAAACGAACATCAGCACCGCCACGTTCCATCGCTGGAAGAGCCAGTATGGTGGGATGGAACTGAGCGAACTGCAGCAACTGCGGGGGCTGCGCGACGAGAACGCGCGGCTGAAGCGACTCGTCGCCGACCAGGCGCTGCATATCCAGGTGCTAAAAGAGGTGAACGGAAAAAAATGGTGAGCCCGGCGCAGAAACGCCGGGCGGCCACGAGCGTGGTGCGCGCGAAGCGCTGCACGGGCCGACAGGCGTGTCGCTACCTCGGGCTTGGCCGCTCGACGTGGCACTACACGCCGTTGCCGCCCACGCCGCGGGCGGTGCAACTGGAGCGAGCGATCCTGAAGCTGTCGCACGCCCACCCGCGTTTTGGCTATCGGCGGGTGCATGCGGTCCTGCCCCGGCAGGGACTGAGCTGCGCGTTGCGCACGGTGCAGCGCGTGCGGCGCGGCGCGGGCCTGCAGATCGTGGGCCCGGCGGTGCGGCCCAAGTGCCCGCCGCGACCCGCCGCGAAAATCAAGTCCGACGGCGTCAACGACGTGTGGTGCGTCGACATCGTCTTCGACACCACGCAGCACGGCACGACGGTGAAGTTCCTGACGCTCCTGGACGAATACAGCCACTACAGCCTCGACATCGTGGCGAGCGGCCGGATGGGCAGCCGCGAAGTCGTGGCCGCCCTCCAGACGGCTGTGGCGCGGCATGGCGCGCCACGCCACCTGCGCTGCGACAACGGCGGCGAGTTTATCGCCCAACACCTCCAGGCCTGGTTGCGCGAGGCGGGCATCACGATCCGTTTCATCGAGCCAGGCAGTCCGTGGCAAAATGGCGTGAACGAAAGCTTCAACGGCCGCTTCCGCGACGAATGCCTCAACCGCGAACTGCTCGCCAGCGTGCTCGAAGCGCAGTGCGTCGCACGAAACTTCCGCGACGACTACAACACGAGCCGACCGCACAGTTCGATCCAGTATCGCACGCCGGCGGATTATCGCGCCGAACTTTTGGCCAAGCTCCCGACTCCGGTCAGGCCCGCCAAGCCGGGCCTTCCCTCCGTCGGGAGCTTGCGTTCGTTCTCCACCCGAATCACTCCCTCAGCAGTAACCAACAACCCGCCCAGTGTCTTATTGTAGGTGGTCCAAGTCCGTGAGTCCGGTCACGAGAGCATCCCTGTTCCACGCGAGCCATTGCATGAGGTTGTCGTAAAGAGAGCCGTGCGGATCAAGAATGAGCATCCCACACTTACTCTTTCTCCATGCGAGGATGTCTTGGCGGATGAGGCTTTCGAGGAACTTGCTCTTGCCCGTTCCTGTGCCGCCGCAAATGTAGAGGTGCTTGTCACGCTCTGTTCGGGACAACGTAAGCGAAGCATTCCTGCCGGGGAGTTGTCCTAAGATGAGGTCGTTGCCGGGGACCGGTCGCATCCCCGATCTAATCGCGGTAAGCTTCGTCTCGTCAAACCCTACCTATGCCAACGTTGACCGCGTTCGTCCAAAGGAGCAGAATGAGGTTACATGAGTTAGCCCCCCTTTTTTCAAAGTAACATCCATTCATCATCATGATCGAATCAATCCACCTTCAAAATTTTAAGATTTTTGATTCGTTCGATCTAACTCTTAACAACGATCTAAATATTATCGTCGGCAACAACGAGGCAGGCAAATCGACGGTCTTGGAAGCGATCGGATTGGCTCTCACAAAACGGATCGGTGGCAAACAGATTGAATACGAACTTTCGCCGTATCTGTTTAACAAATCATGTTCGGATACATACTTGGCCGCTCTAAAGGAAAAGAAGAATCCGGAGACGCCCAAAATTCTTATCGAATTGTATTTTTCAGAAACCGAGCGCCCAGAATTGCAAGCGTTACGCGGCAGCAACAACTCTCGCAAAAGCGACTCCATCGGAATAAAACTAGAGATAGTATTTGATGATGATTACAAGGAGGAATACGCGAAGCTACTTGCGGATGCCTCTGAAACAAAGGTGATACCAGCCGAGTATTACAGGGTGAATTGGCTCTCGTTCGCTAACAACGGAATCACCGCGCGTAGTTTACCTGTCACTCTGTTTTACATCGATGCCACGACAGTTAGGTTGCAGAGCGGAACTGACCATTACGTCCAAAATATCATTAGCGACGGGCTTTCACCGAAAGAGAAGGTCGCCCTTGCTGTCGAATACAGGAAGTTGAAGGAGTCGTTCTCGGCCCAACCGGCGATAAAGACTATCAATGACAAACTAATCAAGGGGTCCATCTCCGACAAAAGCCTCTCCATCGGAATTGATATATCACAGAAAACGAACTGGGAGAATAATTTAGTCCCTCATCTTGACGAGCTGCCGTTTCAGTTAGCGGGCAAAGGCGAACAAACCGCCCTAAAGATCATGCTGGCGCTGGAGCGCAAAGCTCAGGACTCAGATATGATCCTAATCGAGGAACCGGAAAACCATCTTTCGTATTCTTCGATGACAACACTCATTTCGAGAATTAGTGAAAAGTGCGCTGGCAAACAAATCTTGGTGACCACGCACAGTGCCTATGTCCTCAACAAACTAGGCATCGAGAAGGTGCTGTTGTTGCACGGAAACAAAACCACGTCTTTGGCTGCGTTGCCGGCAGATACATACAACTACTTCAAGAAGTTGTCCGGCTACGACACACTGCGCCTCATCCTCGCTAAAAAGGCAATTCTAGTTGAAGGCCCCTCTGATGAACTGATCGTCCAGAGGGCCTATAAAGAGAAGCACGGGAAACTCCCAATCGAGATGGGTGTTGATGTGATCAACGTTCGCGGGCTCTCGTTCATTCGATTTCTCGACATCGCAAAATTGATTTCCAAAGAAATTATTGTTGTCACTGACAACGATGGCGACTTCGCAAAAAACGTTACCGATAAATACGCTCTCTATGTTGGTCCCAAAGTGAAAATCTGCGCCGATGCCGATAATACTGCCAAAACGCTTGAACCCCAGTTTGCCAAGTGCAACACACTCGTCGCTCTAAATTTGGTGCTGGGCACGAACCACCTAGACCAAGCAGCTCTTCTGGTTTACATGGAGAATAATAAAACCGAGTGTGCGATTAGAATATTCGAGACCGCCCAAGCGGTGATGTTTCCTCAATACATACAAGATGCCGTCGCCTAAGAGCAAAGTGATCGTCGCTTGTGCCGGTTCAAGAAAGACAAGCCATATCGTCGATGAAGCCTTAAAGATCGCTGATGAGCGCGTGCTCATCACGACCTACACCAACGAGAACGTAGATCAGATTCGCTCTTACATTACCCAAGCGAAAGGATGTATCCCGCCGAATATTACCGTGATGTCGTGGTATAGTTTTTTACTTCAAGAGGGAGTAAGACCCTACCAAAATCATGTTACGGCCGCAGGAAGAATCGACACCATCAATTTTACGGCCAAGCCAAGCCCATTCACCCCGAAGGCCAACGTTCATGCATACTACTTAACAGGCTCGAATGACATCTACCGTGATCGCGTGGCTGAATTCGTTTTCGTGTGCGACAAGTGCTCAGGTGGACGAGTTGTTCACCGATTATCTAAGGTCTATCAGCATATATTTATAGACGAGGTGCAGGACCTTGCGGGCTACGATTTGGAACTATTGAAGGTGTTATTCGCCTCTAAAATATCCGTGATAGCCGTCGGTGATCCGCGACAAGGAACGTTCGCAACCAATAACGCAGCGAAAAATAAACAGTTTAAGAAAAGCCAAATTCTTGAATGGATATTGGCCCAAGTCGCAGCCGGCATTTTCAAGATGGAAGAATGGACTGACTGTTACCGGAGCAATCAGGCAATTTGTGACTTTGCCGACGCCTTGTTTCCCAAGCTGCCCAAGGCGGTCTCCAAGGTCACAACCGTAACCGAACATGATGGGATATTTATTTTGAAGGAAATTGAGGTTTTGGCATACGTTGCTCAGCACAATCCGGTAGTTCTCCGCTACAATAAAAAGACGAACACAATGGGCCTGTCTGCCTACAATATGGGCGCGGTAAAGGGCCGCACTTACGCGAGAGTCCTTATTTTTCCCACAAAGCCAATGAAGGCGTATTTAAAAGACAAAGACCTATCCAGAGAAATGGATTTACCGAAATTCTACGTTGCTGTCACTCGCGCCAGGCATAGCGTCGCATTCGTTTTGTAAGCGCCCCGCGAATTCGCCCCCTCTTGTCCAGGGTGCAATGCGCATCCGAACGCGGTCACGCGTCAAAGGTCGTTGAAATTAACGGAATATCCCGCCGCGCGGAGTTCCTTTGCCAATAAGGTTTCCCATGCTCCGTGGGCATCAAGGGGCGTGTAGACAACGCCCAACATGTCGGACGGAAGCTCCACGCCAGCCGCGTAGAGGACACACACATTTTCACGGCCCAGCTTGCCGATGAAAAATCCGAGTTCGAGAACAACATTTTGCCGCGCGCGCATTTTCTGAGTGTCCGCAGGCGCTCCCTTCACTCCGCCTTGGTCGTCTGGCGTCAACAGCACGACCGCAAAGCCAGCCCTGCCGGCATTCTTCTCAAATTTCTCGATGATCGTCTGCCCCTGATTGGCCTGCTCGTGGAGGATGATGGGGACAAAGTCGAGGCGGTCGAGAAGCCGGGCGACTTTGGTCTTCGCGGCCTCATCGTGGCCATGGACGATAAACACCTCACGAGCCTTCGCGGAATGCGGACCGGAGCCTTTACTGCCGACCCCTGCAGTGGCTTGATGCTCCGGTTGAAAATCGAGAACAACAAGGAATTCTTCCAACGTGCTCAACTTTGCGCGCAACTCCTCAGACGAGTCGTTACCGTCGAGCGAAATTTGACCGCCAGCCGCGCAAAACTGATCTCGGTAAGTTGAGCGCGATCCAAAAACCCGGATGAGGGTTTGGTCGCATAAGTTCCGCCAGGTGTTGAATCGCTCGATGTTGAGCCCCCCCTGCATTTCCACCGCTTTGCCCATCTCGATCAGTTTAAGCAATAGCTTCTTCCCTCCCTCGGGCGTAACCGAGGCGGGAATATCTGGATCAGGGTCGGTAGCGCGCTTGGCCATATCGGCGATCGAAGATGAGTTTCCGGTCAGTTGAGGCAAGGTTTTGCTCCCCGCGAGTTCCAGCTGCGCCCGTTCTACCCGAAGCATCCGGTAGAGGTTCCGTAGCGGCTCGCGTCTTTCTGTGGGCTGATCGATTTCGAGGCGACCCATCGCATACAGAAAATCTTCCGCGCTCCATGACTTTGTCATGGTGATGAGAGTCGCCTCTTCTGAAGGATAGTTAGTGTGACGGACTATCCGCTGAACCTCCGCATCCGATGTCTTGCGTTCGCTCATCTTATCATGGGATAACGCGTATGATCCGCCGACCGGTCAACGCTCGTCGGGGGCTCGCCCCCTGGGGGAGGAACATGGCAAGGGGCTATGGGGGTCGGGGCTGCCCCGCGGAAAGCACGACGAAAGCCCCGCATCGCGGGGCTTTCGTCAAAGGGCTATTCGGTCTTACCGAAAGAGTCGCGTCTGCGGCTCTTGCCCTGTCGCTTCACCGTTGCGCCTTTCTGGCCAGCGGTGATGCCGTTGCGATAGCTTTCGAGAACCTTCTCGGAAGCGAACCGGACGATACTTTCGGTATCGACGGTGCCAGATTCAATCTGGCTCGCGAGCTCGTGCTCGAACTGTTCAATGAATGTCATGAACGTGAGAGGAAAAATTAGCTGCTAATTTCGACCGCGGGGCGGCTGGTTCGCCGCCCGCGCTCTTGACGCACCGGCCGCAGTCAACGCGCCAGCGTTGACCGGCTGGTAAAATGGAGAGAGTGCGGCTGGCGAACAATGGGGGTGTTTCGGCTTTCGGTTTGCGTGCCACTTTGCCAGCTTGAAAGCCTGATGGCGCACCCACTGATTAACGTAGAAACAGAGATGCGGCACGTAGTGCGCAAAATCGGGGGCACCGTTCTTGAGGATCAATTTGAAAAGCCGCCGCTTTTCCAAAACGCAGATTTCATCTTTGATTCGCGGAAAGTCGTAGCGGAGCTGAAGATTTTCACTGAGGACAACTTCCGTTCATCCGCCAATGACGCCAAGGCCACAAATCTGTGGCGTCGCTATCACGCAAAAAAGCTCGTAAGCGATCCGACGCCAAATGAACGAGACTGGCAGGCGTTGCCACGCGCATATCAAAATGAAATTTACAAGGCGCAGACTAGGCCAATTCAAAAACGCGTGAGAGAAGCGCACGCGCAAGTTCGCGAAACGAAAGCCCGTTTCGGCAAGAGCGACTACGCGGGGATGCTCATTGTCGCGAACGACGGCATCACTTCAATAACCCCGACTGCGCTCATCGGCGCAGTGCATTTGTGGGCGATGAAACCAGATTTTCCCGAATTCCGGCATTTTGTGTTCCTGACCGCGAACTTGCTCAGCGTTTGGCCCCAAGAACGAGTCGCTCAATACCTCTGGGTTAGCTTCGATCTGGAAAAAGGGCCACCGATAGACGACGGCTTTCTCGATGAACTTCGAGAAGCTTGGAAAACGCATCACCATGGCCTCACCGGCTATTCGGGGTGAAGTGGACCCCGTCCATTGGACAACGGGAACGTGATTATTAGTTATGGTTTGGTTTGGGGGCTGGGAAGATCAAATAGATCGGGAGGGGTGCAGGGGAGCGCAGCTCCCCGCCCTGACTTGGGAGGGTACAGGTGGACGACAGTTGGGTCGTCCGAACTACGGCAGTGGTTTGATCGCGGGGCGTGGTCATTGGTTGACGGCGACGGCCAGATGACCGCGGTAGACCTCCAGCGGCGTGACGTCGCCGGGAAAGGAGCTATGCGGCCGCTCTGCGTTGTAGAAGCGGAAGAACCGATCGAGGTTGGTGTAGGCATCAACCTGCGAGTGGTAGCTCTTCCGGTAGACTTCATCCCACTTCACCGTGCGCCACAGTCGCTCGACGAAGACATTGTCCAGGCACCGGCCTTTGCCGTCCATCGAGAGCTTCACGCCGAGGTCGAGGAGCGGTTGGGTGAACTCCGTCGAGGTGAACTGGCAACCCTGGTCGGTGTTGAAGATTTCCGGCGGACCGTATTCGGCGATCGCCCGCTGCACCGCTTCGACGCAGAAGCGAGCATCCAGCGTGTTCGAAAGATCCCACGCGAGGACCGCTCGGCTATACCAATCGATGACCGCGCACAGATACAAGAAGCCGCCCTCGATCGGGAGGTAGGTGATGTCCATCGCCCAAACCTGATTCGGCCGCTCCACCCGCAGCTTGCGCAGCAGATACGGGTAAACCCGGTGCTCCGGATGGCGCCGCGACAAGTTCGGCTTCTGGTAAATCGCCGCCAGGCCCATCAGCCGCATCAGCCGCCGCACCCGCTTGCGATTGATGTCGTAGCCCTGCCGCCGCAGCCAGCGCGCCATTTGCCGCGAGCCAAACTCCGGATGCGCCAAGTACACCTCGTCGATGGTGCGCATCAGCGTCAAGTCGTCTCCCGGGGTCAGCCGCGGCCGATGGTAGTACGTCGAACGCGGCAGACCGAGCAATCGGCACTGCCGCGCCGTCGAGATCCGTGGATGGGCCGGCTCGATCATCTTGCGTCGTTCAGCCGTTGAGCTGCGCAGATTTTTTTTTAAGCCAATCGAGCTCTACCTCGAGTTGGCCAATCTTCTGATACAATCGCGCTTCGCGCTCCTCCGCTTCCCCCGCCCCTGGCGGCGCCTTCCGGGCGAACACCTCGGGCAGCCGCTCCAGTAGTTCCTTCTTCCACTGGCTCACTTGCACCGGGTGCACCTCGTATTTGGCCGCGATGGCATGCACCGGCTCGATCCCCTTCAGGGCTTCCAGCGCGACGCGCGTTTTCAACTCCACACTGTGCTGACGTCTCTTCTTTGACATGCTGATCGTTCTCCTGAGTTTGGGTTAACGATCCGCGTTGTCCAACTTTCGGGGACCACCTCAGGGCTGGATAGAACAATCCCGAATTTGAAAGCTCTCTCAGAAATGAGATTTATTCCACCTAGATAGCAGTGCACCAGGCGACTGACGGGGTTGTTTGGAAGCCGTTTAGACTTTGCCCACATGACCCGACGGTGTTTTTATCAGTGGGAAGAGGCATCCGGCCTCACGGAATTGCTCCCCATGATAAACCTCATCGCGCAGATTCAAGCCGCAGCCGCCGACAAGGGCGGAAGTGCAGACGCTTACATCAAGGAAATCATTCTTCAGTTAAAAGACATCCTCCATCGGATAGATGTTTTGGAAGGAGATGCTGCGTGGCATACCAAAGTATTTCTTGGCGTCGTCGCCGTAATCGCGTGGTTCGGATGGAAGGAACTCCGCCGCATGACACTGGTGGCAGCGAAAAACGTCGAAGAGAAAGTAAAAGCCAGAGTCGATACTGCAGTTGCAGAAGCCAATGAAGCAGTCGCCAAAGCCAAGGCTGAGCTGTCCGAGTTAGAACGCCGCGCCGGAACAAAAATCTACATCGAATCTGGCGAAGAGGAATTCAAGCTTGAGGGGGGTTACATTTCTGCGTGGATTCGATTCAAGACCAAATTTCCGCGTATTCCGCAGGTTTTTGTCACGGAGGCGAACGCTGGGCATTGGATATACATGAAGGTCGATAACCGAGACCTAGACCGCTTCCAATGGGCAGGAACGAGCTTGATTCCCCAAAAAGCGGGAGATGCACCGCACCGCCACGTCGGAAAGATTCAGTGGGTGGCGATCTTAACGGAAGAAGCCAAAAAGCCTACTCCGACCGCACCGACTCCAGCCTAGGCTCAGACCTTCGGCGAGGTTTTCCACACTGCGCGATCTAAATCGACCATTGTGCTTTGAAGGTCGTCTGACGCTCGTTGAAGGTCATTCATGGCCCCGCCGAGTCGGAACGACTCGCGGAGGGCCTCGTTGCGAGCTTTCCGCAATGCGGAAAGCGTAGAGACTGACGAACGCCGTTTAGTCCTGTTTTTCATGGCTCGCTGACCGTTCTGGATAGCGATGTTGGGGAAACGATGGCGAGCGCGAAAGTGCTCTGGCGTGATTTCTCTCCTTAACCCGTTAAAAACGAGTTTCGAGCGTGAGCGATCCGTTGCGGGCATAGCCCGCAAACCTGTCGCGCACCAAGCGGTCTCCGGTTCCTCCGGAGTCCGCGACTGCGCGTTTGCTTCTTTTCCAAAGAAGAACAGCGAACAGTCGGACGGGCTTTTTGACGCAGCGGAGCGGAGAGACGAGGGCGTGGGAGCGCGGTCTTATGGTCGCGCGACAAGCCCGAGGAACGGAGTGGAGCGGAGGCAAAAAGCCCGTCTGTCTGTGAGCGTCGAACCCGGCTCGGCGGGTTCAACTCGTCCGTGCTAAAGTAAAGGACATGGCGCTGTCCTTTACCCGTTCCAACCCGTCCGTGTGTGAACCCGTAGCCGTCGCGTGAGCGACGGAATGAGGGAGGTTTGAGGGAGCGAGGAGTCTCACGACGAGCGACCGAAAACCGACCGAAGTCGGGGATGGCGATGCACCCCGAAACTGGTGACAAACCCTTATCACCGAAGGCTCAATCGGAAGGAGAGCCTATCCCCGCTGTGGGGATAGGTGTGGGGACACCCTAAACGACTGGATTTTCGGCGAAGAACGTTCGAACTTTGTCCAAGAGACCCCGCCATTTTTTAAGAGGTAAAACATCGAAACGGGCGGTGCCGGAAAATTAAGCCACCCAAAGCTACCGCCGCTCGTGATCGCCGATTTTTGCCTTGGCGCGGCGCCGGCTGGGCGGCCTTGGGTAGGTCAAGACCTCACTCAAAAGTGGCAAAGCGCCCCTTGCCCTTCTGCTGGCACCAACTGTCGGGGCAATGGTGAAAACGTTGATCGCCGCCCTCGCGGTCGGACTGACATTGGCTAGCACGCTTCGTGGCATCGATTCCACGTGGAATTACGCTGTGCAAATTAACGCGACGACCCAGGTTTCGCCGGCTCAAATCACGCTGAACTGGACGCAAGACACGAACGGCGCGCCGGCCAGCTACACGGTTTATCGCAAGGCGCCGGCCGCGACCGACTGGGGCAACCCGATCGCGACGCTTGCGGGGACTACCACAAGTTTCACCGACTCCGCCACCGTGGTCGGCACGGTCTACGAATACCAAATCGTCAAGGACTTCACGGCGGCGCGTGGCTACCAAGGCTATGGTTATGTCCAGGCAGGGATCAACGCGCCCCTGGTCGAGAGCCGCGGGACCGTCGTCCTCGTCGTGGACAACACTTTCTCCACGAGCCTATCCGCGGAGCTGCAGCGCCTGCAACAGGACTTGGTGGGAGATGGCTGGCTCGTGATTCGACACGACGTGGGCCGCGCGGATTCGGTGGTCAGCGTGAAGAATCTCATTCGCGCCGACTACACCGCCGACCCCGGGAACGTGAACACCGTTTTTCTCTTTGGCCATGTCCCGGTGCCGTATTCGGGCCTGCTGAATCCGGACGGACATCCCGGCCACCTCGGCGCGTGGCCGGCCGATGTTTACTATGGCGAGATGGACGGACAGTGGACGGACACCACAGTCAATGGCGGACCGCCCGCATCGGAAAACAGCGATCCCGCGGATGTGGCGCGTCTCACAAACGTTCCCGGCGATGGCAAGTTTGACCAGACGACCATTCCCGGCCTCGTCCGGCTGCAGATTGGTCGCGTGGACCTTTCCAACCTGCCCGGTTACCTGCAGTATCAAAGCAATCCTTCGTTTCCGAGTGAGGAGGAATTGCACCGTCAATATCTCAACAAGGATCACAACTTCCGCCAGGGCCTGCTGAACGTCCCGCGCCGCGCGCTCATGGGGGACTACAGCGGCGACAAGGACGGGCTGGCCGTCGCGGCCTCGGGTTTTCGGAGCTTCGCGCCCATGGTCGGCGAGCCGAATGTCACCAACCTAAATATTCTGCAAAACGATGCCCAGGGCTTCTGGGTCCCCACCTTGCAAACCGACGCCTACCTTCTCGCGCTGGGTTGTGGCGCGGGTTCCTACACCACGGTGTCGGGCATCGGCGTGCGCCTGCCTTATTATGACGCCGCCTCCATCGATTTCGTTGGCGGCGATATCCGCGCCGTTTTCGTGATGCTGTTCGGAAGCTGGTGCGGCGACTGGGACAATCAGGACAACATCGTCCGCTCCGTGCTCGCCACGCCGACTTACGGGCTGGTCTCGATCTATACCGGCGTGCCACACTGGTTTTTGCACCCGATGGGGCTCGGCGAAACGGTCGGATATTGCGCGCGGCTCACCCAGAACAACACCGCGCCGGGCCTTTATCAGACCCAGGTAAACCCCTGCGCGAACATGGTTCACATCGCGTTGATGGGCGACCCGACGCTCCGGCTCAATCCCGTCGCGCCGCCGGCGTCGTTGACCGGCGCGCCGGATACGGGGCGCGTCGCCTTGACCTGGACCGCTTCGCCCGACCCGCAAATTCTGGGTTATCTAGTCTACCGCTCCGCCTCCGTGAACGGACCTTATGTCCGCCTCACGAGCTCGCCGATTGCGGGAACGTCCTTCACGGATTCGACGGCGACAGCGGCCGCGACCTACATGGTGCGCGCGGAAAAATTGGAGACCACGCCCAGCGGCACTTATTTCAATGCGAGCCAGGGCGTCTTCTTCACCTCGAGCGGTACGCCGCCGGCGCCCCCGGCTCCTCCCGCAACGCGTCTAATCAACGTGTCGGTGCGGTCCTACGCCAGCACCGGCAGCCAGACGCTCGCCTTGGGATTTGTCATCGGCGGCGGGACGGCGTCGAGTCCGCTGCCAGTTTTAATTCGCGCGACCGGACCGGCGCTGCAGGCGTTTGGTATCGGCGGAGTTTTGTCGGACCCGGTTTTGACCGTTTATCAAGGCGACACGATCGTCGGCGCCAACGACAATTGGGGCGTAAACGCGGCCCAGGTTTCCTCGACCGGAAGCGCGGTCGGCGCATTTCCTCTCAATGATCCAAACAGCACCGATGCCGCACTGGTCACGACATTCGGCAGTGGAGCCTATTCGGCCCAAGTGACCGGCGCCGGCGGTGGCTCAGGCAACGCGCTGGTGGAAGTTTACGACGCGACGCCCGCAGGCACTTACACCACGGCCATGCCGCGGCTCTTGAACCTCTCGGCCCGCACCCAAGTCGGCACCGACGTGTTGTCCGTGGGATTTGTGGTGAGCGGCGCCGCGCCGTTGACGGTCCTCGTCCGGGCCATCGGCCCCGGCCTGCAAAAATTCGGCGTGCCCGGGGTATTGCCCAATCCACGATTGCGGCTCCTCGCCAGCGACGGGCAGGTGCTGGCGACCAACACCGGTTGGGCCGGAGACGCCACGCTGGCGAACGTGTTCACGCAAGTGGGCGCCTTCGCGTTGGACGCAACCTCCACCGACAGCGCGCTGGTCGCCTCGCTGCCGCCAGGCGCCTATACCGCCGAAATCAGCAGCGCAGACGGAGCCACCGGCGTGGCGCTGGCCGAAGTCTACGAAGTGAAATAGCCGTCATCAAAAAGACTCCACCCGAACCACCTTCCTCCGCATCTCGCAAACCGATCGAACAACTCCCTCAACTGATGAAAAATTCTCCGCGTCGATCTGGCAATCTCGCGCCCGTGACCTCCACGGCGACCGTCTGCGCGTGTGCTGATGCCGTTAACGGCATCCTGCCCGCGAAAGTGGGGTGACTACCTTGCCGTCAGAGCTCAATTGGGCGGGCCGCACCGAGGCAGCCGAGGCGCAAGCGCAGGAACAGCTGCGCCCCGCTCCGCCACTCGTTTCGGCGGAGACGGAACGGAAAAGCGAGATCGCCCGCCGTCCAACTTCGATGACCACTTATCAAAAACTCCGGGCCGACGCCGAACACTACAACTACGCGAATGGCAAGCGGTGGTATGGGCACGCGGGATTTTGGGTCGGCGCCATCCACCGCTTCGGACACATGGCGGGAGGCGTGAAGTTCGGGCCGGTGAGATTTCTCCTGCTGACCTTCTACTTCGTCGTCGCCGCGCCCGTTCGCTTCGTGCTGCACGTCGACATTCCGCGTCGCGCGCGCATCGGCCCGGGCCTCTGCATGCACCATCCGCAGAACATCATCGTCCCAGGCGACGTCGTCATCGGCGAAGACGCGACGATTTACCAGGAGGTCACGATCGGCCGCGGCCCCACCGCGGGAGTGCCGACGATCGGCGATCGCGTCGTAATTTATGCCGGCGCGAAAGTGCTTGGGGGGGTCGAGATCGGGGATGACTGCGAAATCGGCGCCAATGTCGTGGTCACCAAAGACATTCCGTCCTATTCCGTCGTCTCCACGCCGCCGGCGCGCGCCATTCCCCGGCCCATGATCGAGCGCGTGCGGAAAGGCCGCAAGCGAGACAGCGACGAATCGATCGACCATCCATGAACGCAACGTTTTCAGCCGCGATCCTCGAACTCGATGCGGAGCGGGAAGCGGACCGGATCGCCGGATTCATCCGCGAAACAGTCCTCGGCACGCTGCGCCGGCGCGGTGTGGTGCTGGGACTTTCCGGCGGAATCGACAGCTCGGTCGTCGCCGCGCTCAGCGTGCGCGCGCTCGGGCCGGAGCGCGTCCTTGGCTTGTTCATGCCGGAGCACGACTCGTCCGATGACGCGCTGCGATTGGGACAATTGCTGGCGCAATCGCTCGGCATCGAAGCCGTCGTCGAGGACATCGCGCCTGCGCTCGAAGGGGCCGGGTGTTATCGCCGGCAGATCGAGGCGATTCGCACGGTCGTGCCCGAATACGGCGACGGCTGGAAATGCAAACTCGTGTTGCCGTCCATCCTCGAAAGCGAGCGGCTCAACGTCACCCGCTTGACGGTGCAGGGC
>Ga0206953_1042_pt1 | contig 27370 bp, 31 predicted proteins | sample Alteio_BWOrgHeat_36_FD_152977 | JGI IMG/M metagenome (GOLD analysis project Ga0206953, IMG submission 152977) | Enriched cells from forest soil in Barre Woods Harvard Forest LTER site, Petersham, Massachusetts, United States -... | ecosystem: Environmental > Terrestrial > Soil > Temperate forest >...
GATCAAGTCAAGTCCCTGCTACGCAGGGACGTCCTCTCGCAGCATGCGGAGATATTGATAATTACCAGGGAAGTCAGCGCGGTGAATGACGATGAGCTGAAGGAAGCCGACCGAAGGGTCGCTGAAGCGTTTGTGCAGTTTCGACGCCGATTGCTGGCGGCGGCCACGACTGCCTTTAGCTTCGGAGTAATTCTGGCCGCCGCTACCATTTTGTACGCGGGGCGACTCGAGAAGAGCATTAAAGAGAGGTACGAAGAGAGCCTGCAGGCCCAGCATGAATTGAAAGAACTATCAAAGCGTCTCGTCAACGCCGAGGAACGCGAACGGCGCGCTATTTCCCGCGAACTTCACGATGAGGTGGGCCAATCTTTGAGCGCCCTGCTTATCGGCGTTGAAAACTTGGCAGTGTCCGACGAACAAAGCGTCTTTCGAGAGGGTCTTCAGAACGTCAAGACGCTTGCTGAAAACTGTGTCAACGAGGTGCGAAATATAGCCCTGCTCCTGCGTCCCTCGATGTTAGATGACCTGGGTCTCGTCGCGGCGCTCGAATGGCAGGCGCGCGAAGTTTCCAAGCGTACGGGTATGTTTGTCGAGACAGTCGAGGAGAATGTTTCGGATCGGTTACCCGAAGAGCATACGACGTGCGTCTACCGGATCGTCCAAGAAGCCTTGAATAATTGCTCGAAGCACGCCTATGCCAAGAATGTCCGGGTCGTGGTGCGCCAGCAGCCGGGCCACCTCCATCTGAGCATTGAAGACGATGGGAAGGGCTTTGATCCAAACCTTGCGCGAGGCCTGGGGCTAATTGGCATGAATGAGCGAGTGAGTCAGTTAGGCGGCGTGTTAAAAGTGGAGTCGAATCCGGCCCGAGGCACGCGCCTGCGAGTGGATCTGCCGCTCCCGAGCGCATTCACTGATCAGGAGAATTGAGTTCATGAAGAAACTGCGGATATTGTTGGCCGACGACCACATTGTCATGCGCACCGGGTTGCGCGCCTTGCTTGAGCGCCAGCCCAATCTGGAGGTTGTGGGCGAAAGTGAGGACGGCCGAGAAACGATCGAACTCTCCGCCTCGCTCAAACCAGATGTGGTCGTGATGGATGTGGGCATGCCTATTCTGAACGGTATCGAGGCCACCAGAATGATCGTCGGCCAGCATCCCACCACCGCCGTAGTGATCCTCAGCATGCACTCCGACGAATCATACGTAATGCGTGCTTTGAAGGCCGGAGCCCGGGCCTATTTGCTTAAGGACTCCGCGGCAGCCGATCTGATCAGTGCCATTCAGGCCGTCTCCCAAAATAAGGCATTCTTTAGTCCCAAGGTGAGCCGCATCTTGGCCGAGGACTATGTCCGTGTTCTCAAGCAAAAGGGAGCGGTAGATAGCTATGACTTGCTTACAAGCCGCGAGCGAGAGATCCTGCAACTTCTGGCCGAAGGGAAGGCGAACAAGGAAGTAGCGGCAGCTCTCAACATCAGCCCTTATACCGTCGAAACTCATCGCAGCCATATTCTGGAGAAGCTGAACCTGCACAATCCCGCCGAACTCATCCTCTATGCAGTACGCAAAGGAATCATCAGCTAAAAAAGCGCTACGGGCACTCTGTTTGCGTCTCACGGACCTTAGCTCGGTGGGGGAGCTGATCTCGGTGTTTGCGGCAGCGCAGGGAGCAGGCTAAAAAGCGGGTCTTGTGTGAAAGTAACTAATTTTATACCCTGCCATACCCTCTAGTTGGGATAGACCTCGCATCCTACCCCCGTCAATCTAGGCATGCCATAGAAGTCCTTGTAGCCGTGGCCAACAAGTCATTTCTTTTCTTCTTTTGGTGCTCGGGTTCATGTGATCGAACTTGTGACGGGATCTACAAGAGTAAAACGTTAAGGAGTAAGACAGATGATGAACGCAACTGCGCCACATGAACTGCAAAACCGGGATGGAAGTGGAGAGAACTTTGAATTTGCGTTTTCCCTCCGTCAACGGAAGATGGGGGTGATCCTGAAAATCCCCAATGGATTGGTAGTGAGTTCAGATGAAGAAGTTCGTCGACAGCTTGCCGAAGCCCTTGGGCAATGCGGGCTTGCACCGGTTTTTGCTTCTTCCGTGGCCGGGAGCGAGATGGCTCTGTCAGGGAAAAAGGCTTTCATTGTGCTTTGCCACGACCTCATGATCGATGGCAAATACGATGACATTGTAAAAATGGTGCGCCGCTCTGGCGCAAATGTCCCGGTAATCGTTGTTTCACGGACGGCTGACTGGCCGGAGTATCTGACCGCGATCCGTGCGGGCGTATTTGACTATTTGGCTTATCCACCTATTGCTGGGGACCTCCAGCGAATCATCCGAAATGCCTTGCTGGAACGCAACTCACAATGGCAGATGCAAGGTTCGCAGGCCCTTTAACCCTTATCCCAGAAAGGAAAAGGACATGAGCGCCAAGCCAATCATGGTTCTTCTGGTGGGAGAAACCGCGGGAAGCTCTCTCCAATTACTGCAGTGGCTGAGCCGTCGAAACTGCCGTTGCCAATTTGCCCAGTCCTGTCAGGACGCGTGCAATCTAGTGTCAGCCGCACCGTTCGACCTTGTGATTAGCCAGTACCAATTGCCGGACCGGACGGCCTTCCCCTTGTTGGATTCGCTTGCAGGATCTCCCGCGACTCTGTTCTTCTCTACACGGGTTGAAGGTGGCTCTTTATGGTTAAAGATGCTCGAACGAGGGAAGCGATGTGTTGGTGAGCCAGTACTGCGGCAGAATGGCTTCACTGAAGCGCTTGGCAGTAAGTTAGACACTGCGGTCGAGTCTTACGAAATGGAAGCTCTTGTTCGCGAGTTGACTTGAAATCTTCACGCACTTATTAGATTGAAGCTTCACCTACCTCTGCCCACCTTTGCCTCCCAAACGTTCAGAGTGATGTCTCGGTTCTTTTGGCATCCGCCAGATAGCTGAATTTGAACCTCAAAATACCCTCCCGTCGGGATAGGCGCACGTCAGCTTGCCTTCTATGCTCACCGTTGAAAGTCGAAGCTAGGCTGACGTGTGGCTGGTGAGCGATAGGAAGAGAGTCGTCGGAAAGGCTGCGCGGGATCACAAAATGAAAGGGGGAGAAATGATGATACTGAGAAAATTAGTAATTGCCGCAATCCTGGTGGGGCTGGCGCTGCCCGCGATGGGGCAGACAACAAGCCAGCAAAGACGGAGCACTCAAGACCAGCAGGTCCAGGAAATAGCAACCGTGGAGTTACAAGAGAAAGAAAAGTTTCGCGGAGTATCGGCGAGCGTTGAAGATGGGATCGTCACCCTATCCGGAACTGTCGAGCTGCTCATTGACAAGGAGAACGCAGAAAAGCGAGTCCGCAAGGTCAAGAACGTGGACGGCGTCAGGAATCACATCGAGGTTGCGGGCAAGCAACTTTCGGACGCTGAGTTGCGGGAGACACTGGCAAACAAACTGCGCTATGACCGTGTCGGGTACGGCATTGTTTTCAATAACCTGACGGTCAGTGTCGAGAATGGCGCTGTGACGATCGGCGGCAAGGTACGAGACTACCCGGATCGTAACTCCGCGATTGCGATTGTCGAAACGACTCCCGGCGTGAAAGACGTCACTGATGAAATTGACGTCGCTCCGCCCTCTCTCACCGATGACGAGCTCCGTGTGCGATTGGCGCGGGCTGTCTACGGCCACTCCGGTCTTCAAAAGTACGCGCTCGACCCGCAAGCTCCCATCCGAATTGTCGTCGAGAACGGACACGTCGAGCTAGCCGGAGTCGTCCTCAATAAGGGCGACAGGCAGATCGCCTACGCCCAGGCAAACTCGGTACCCGGAGTGTTCAGCGTGAAAAACGGCCTGATGGTCGCTTCCGAAGTAACTGACTAAACCAAAGTCGGGCCCTGCCGGAAACTCCGGCGGGGCCTGGCTGCTACGTCTGAACAACGTCACGCCGGGAACAAGAAAATGAAGTGGCCGAGGAAAATCGAGGAATTCGCGGGCATCCCCGTTAATACTGCCTTATTGCTCCAGATTCAAGTTGCTCGCCCGGATCACACAGCCATCTAGAGACGCGCCGCTTCCGGACAAGGATATTCAGTGAGCTTAGCAGATGACGCAGCATCTGTTTCCCTTCGCTGATTACCCGTGGTTTTACGCGGCCTTCACTGGTTTGGTCGTCGCGTTCCTGGCGTTCGATCTCGGTCTGTTTCATCGCAAAGCGCACGTTCTTGAATTTCGTGAAGCCTCGGCCTGGACCGCAGTCTGGGCCGCGTTGGCTTTACTGTTTTGTCTTGGCCTATCCTATACAGTTATGCAGCATGGAGGTTTGATGCAACAACAGGAAAACAGATCGGAGCGGAGTTTCTCACCGGATATATTGTCGAGTGGCTCTCGCTCGATAACATGTTCGTGTTCGCGCTAGTTTTCCGCTATTTCGGAATTGTCGCTCTGTTGCAACACCGTATTTTGTTTTTTGGCATTCTGGGAGCGCTGATCTTTCGCGTTCTCGGAGCCGCGCTTCTCTAGTACGGTTGGGTCGTGATCCTCTTCGGCGTTTTCCTGGTTCTCGCCGGCTTCCAGATGATGTTTTCCGCGGAGCGCCAGGTCCAGCCCGAACGGAGCCTTATCGTACGAGGACTGCGACGGCTGTTGCCCGTGGCGACCGAGTCCGAAGGGTCGCGGTTCTTCTTGCGGCGGAACGGAAAACTGTACGCCACGCCCATTTTGCTGGCGCTCGCGTTCATCGAGGCGGCCGATGTTCTTTTCGCCCTCGACTCCGTTCCGGCGATCTTTGCCATCACCCGCGAGCCATTGGTCGTCTACACGTCGAATGTGTTCGCCATTCTTGGCCTGCGCGCGATGTATTTTCTGCTGGCCGGTGCCCTTGGGAGGTTCCATCTGTTGCGTTATGGCTTGGCGCTCATTCTGATTTTCGTGGGGATCAATGATGTCCGGGCTAAACGCGTCTTGGCAGGGGTATTTCGCAACCACCATATCCCTCGGTGTGATCGTTGGCATTCTGGCGGGATCCATAGGTCTGTCGCTCGTTTTTCCGGCTTCCCCAGCCGCAGAAAGACCGGGTGACTAGGGGTCGGAACCGCCAGGCGTGGTTTCCGCGGAGCCAGATGTCGTGCTTCGACGTAGCTACGCACAACACGCACGCTGTCCGAAATTGAACTTACAACGGCCCGATCCTTGTCGTTGTTCGCACACCACGTAGATAAATTGGAGCCTCTAAATACCCTCCCGTCGGGATAGCCGCACGTCAGCTTGCCTTCTATGCTCACCGTTGAAAGGCGAAACGACACCGACGTCGTCGGCTAGCCTGCACGTCATCAAAAAAATACAAGACTGGAGAAATCGAAAATGCGACCTCACCTGAAACGGATGATCGTAGCTCTGGCAGCAGTTGTGCTTTTTGGAACCGGATCGGTCTTTGCTTCTCCTCCGACCCCATCGCCCGGAGCGTCGGAAACCGACCGCTCAGCTACGTATTTGTCGGGGCGGGCATCAACGCTCCTCGCCCAAATCCAAGAGGAAGCTACCGGGCTCAGGGTGAACGCAGAGACATTGGGCACGTTCGCCTGGAACCCCCGATATAGCTGGCAAAGCCATGCCTTTTACTTGGACAGGGTCAAGGGCCATATCAACGCGGTTGGAGAGAGGCTCGCCGAGCTGCAGCAGATACGTCACACCGTACTTCCGTGGCAGCAGCAGGCCATCACCGAGGTAACTTCTCACGCGGCACAGGTCGCGACCAGCACCCAGGCGGCCATCGTTCACCTGCGTGAGAATCAAGATCGTCTTTTCGCCTCAGAATACCGAGACCATCTGACGACGATTGAGGGGCGCTCGGGGGACATGAAGCAGACGGTGGACAAGTTCCTCGACTACGAGAAGGCCCAGCAGAAGTTCCAACGGTTACAAAACGAGTTGGAGCTAGCGGGTGACTGATGCCGAGGGATTGTAGGCCAGGTCAGTGGGGGAATCGACCACTCTCGAGGCTAAGGAGCACAGAAATTACTGCGCCCTTCCGAGAAACGAACCGTCACGGTTCCCCCACTTCAGCTGCGGAGCGAATGACGGTGGCGAATTTGAAGAGAAGGAGATCCGCTGCGCCAGAGATGAGTTGGCAGAGGCGCTTCAGGAACAATTCGGGCGATTCTGGATCGCAATTCAAGGTCTGAACAATCTTACGGTGGCCGTAGAAGGTCCCACCTTAGAGGCCAAACATGAGAAAAAGAATGCAACAGAATATAGATGAAGGCGAAACGCTCTACGGCACGCCCAAAATACTGATTTTCGATGTAGACATTGAGGACTTGACTCGGCATTCCGAACCTTTTGAGGCCCATGGGTTCGAAGTTCACAAGTGTATGTCCGTTGACACAGCTATGCGCTGTGTCGAAAGAGAGGAGCTGGACTTCGCCCTACTGGACCAAGGATCCCCAACCTTCGAAGGGCTTCGGGTAATCAGACATCTAGTGCGTTATAACGTGCGGACGCCTTTTGTCGTGGTGACGCGATGTAAGGACATGCTGTGCCGTCAGGAGGCATTCGCACTCGGAGCGGTGGACTATTTGGAGAAACCGGTTCCCATTGAGGAGATGAATTGGATTATCAGAAATTACTTCGGAAGCTCATTGAAGTCATGAGTTGCGGCATTTTGTAAGCTGCATGAGTTACATCGGTGGCAGGACGAGGAGGTTTTTAACCATGAAAGCTAAATTACTTTACCGGTTGGGCTTCGCTTCCGACGAGACTCAACCCATGGCCATACTCACTGGCCCAGGCGATGATGGCTCGGGTGAGCGCCTCTTCGTCGAACCTCTGCAGCGGCTCGTAGCGTTGTGTCCCTCTCCACTGCCCTAGCAACCGGCAGGCATGGCGTTCGCTCATCCGGTACTCCTTGAGCCATGCTCCACCGCACAACGTCGCCGCTCAGGGCTTAGAAGTTTCCCTCGGCCACATCCTTGAGCACTTCGGAGGGATGGAGGGCATTGCTCTCGGATGCCTCACCGCCCTCATCGTTTCGCGCACCCGCTTCTCGCGCTCCACGCTCCGGTTTCTTGCCATTGGCGGCACGGTGATTGTGGCCGCAAGCCTGATATTTTCATGGCAGTCTTACCGGGGCTGGCTTGGCTGCACGGGGCTGAATTTTACGGTTCTTGGCGTCGGAACGTGCATGTTCATCGCCGCTAGTGCGCAGACGCACTGGAAAAGTCCACGCGCGCTCGCGCCGTTGTTACGAATTGGACGATACAGCTACGAGATATATCTCACGCACATGTTCGTCGTCTATGGCTTCTTCGGTTTGTGGGGTCTGCTTCTTGCCCTCTTCGTTCACTTCAAGGGCAAAGGAGCGCCCCTTGTCGCCAATGGACACCACGGTTCCAGCAACTGACTTTGTTGCTTGTGACTGCTGCCCCGATTGAGGTGCAGTCGGGATTGACTGTGCCCTGGCCGACCTACCGGCCAACATCAATCCGGCAGGAGACAGAGAAGCCGAAAGCAGAAGTTTTCGCATTGGGTCTACCTCCTTGAGGCTTATAGGTGCTTGTAGTGTTGGTGCGGGCAGGAAGGTTATGTAGAAGCAAGTCGGCTTCCACGAGCACTGAGAATTGTCCTGTAGTCCGCCACTCCTCAGACAATGAGGAGCATAGAAGCCACTGACTTTGGGGAGCAATCAACCAAGAATACTCAGGAGGAAGATTTTTCGCGGTACCCACCAATGTTTCTCGTTGTCTTACCCGAAGGTGCCCAGAACTCATAAATCTCGCATCGAATAATTGAAGTAGAACAAAGCTCTAGAGCTACCGGAGGAGAATGACTCCACCCTCTTTAGAACGAACCACAGACTAAAAAGCACCGCTGACGCGGTGTGACGCATGCGGCTTCTTTGGAGACCGCAATGCAAAGCAAAGTGACGCAAAAGGGGAGCCACCGGGCTCCCCTTTGCGCTTCTTAGTCAAAGTCGGCAGGTACATAGAAGGGAGAATGGCGCATGTCCATCGAATAAATCGGGACACGATATAGAGTGAACAGGCTACAAATATCTGTGTATTGAAACCGGTGTCCCAAAGGCCTAGCGTGAGGAGTTCGGCGCTCCCAACCATGTCAGACACGAGCAAATCGATGCTGCCCACCAAGGAGCAGATCAGTCAGCGTGCATACGAGATCTACCTCGCAGGCGGATGCAAAGATGGGCACGTTCTCTCAGATTGGAGAGAAGCTGAACGGGAACTATCAGAATCGAACGAGCCTCAAACGAAAAAGACGCGGGCCGCAGCCGCTTCCCTCTGAATGTCGCCGCGCGCCCATAAGTTTGCACCGAAAGGAGATTGTCTATGAAAACGCTTGGTCTCACATTGGCTACATCAATACTGCTTTGCGGCCTCAGTCTCGTCGCCCAGCAAAATCAAACCTACATCGGCGAGGTCATGGACAGTGCGTGCGCGAAAATGGGCTCGCACGATGCCATGATGAAGTCGCACCCCAACATGAAAACAGCGAAAGACTGCACCCTTGGTTGCGTAAAGGCCGGCAGCAAGTTTGTCCTTTACAATTCCTCGAACAAAATCGTTTATGAACTAGATGATCAAAAGAAAGCCGAGCAGTTCGCCGGCCAGATGGTTACGGTCGCCGGAAATCTTGACCGAGCCAGCGGGATAATCCACGTAGCGAACATCAAATCAACATCCTCACCCTACTAGCCGGCATTGCCAACACTTTAGAGCGCCGGGAGGATGCAGTGGCAGACGGTCACGGAAGTAAAGGCGAAGGACAAGACTGAGCCGATTGGTTTGCACCGGCCTCGACGAGGCTACGAGGTACGAGCTCGGCGTGGAATCTCCATAACGGCTGGGCTCAACTCATTAACGCCGCACATTTCCTTAAGAAAATTGAATACCGCCGCAACTGGAAGCAAAAACCTTAGTCTCGGAGCGTGCGGGAGACTGGTGAGCTTCAGGAATAACTGGAAATTTCGATAGAACCTATCTGAAATTTGCGATGGACCTTTGACCTTCACAGTGAATACTCTTAGCTAGGTACTTATCATTCTAGGGCGAGTCTACATTTATGGGACTCTATTCACGATCGGGCGATTCTAAGCGTTCTGCAAGTCTCCTATCGCCTTCTCGGCGTGTGGTCCTGTGGTTGCTTATTGTCGTCATCGCCAATTTGCTGATCACGCCCCAAGTTGACTTTCCCGACGCCGTTATGGGCAGCAGTATTACGTCGATTTCCTCCGTAGGGCGCGTCAATGTGAGCTCTGCGCCAGCTCTCAACGTCTTGCCTCTTTTTATCAGCCGAGCTTTAGAGTCAATGAGCCCCAACATCGTTCATGTATCGCCAACCCCCTCCGAGGCAAATCCTCATTTTTCTTTGACTCAAATCTGCATTCTTCGCTGCTAGTACTCCCTGCCGTAGCGCACCGTTCTCTGGTCCATGTTGAGCTGTAACCCGCTAGGGCGACCTATGTTTGGTAAGCCCTAATGGCACCAACTAACATGGCACTTTAAGACACGGCCAATGGCGCTGTCATTGGCGAACTCTGTTGCCCATGTGGAAAACGCTCATAGGAGACTGGCAATGGAATCTGTTCGTACTTTGGGTAACCCGACGCCACCGAAGACAAGGCCGCGTTTAGTTGGTGATCCTGACTTGGATTTCTTCCGTGAGATTGCAATCCGAATCTTCTCTCCTCTCCCCTTATCTGAAGTGCTCTCCGGAGTAGTTGAGTTCGTTTGCGCTGTAGTCGAGTGTGATTCATGCTTTGTCTACGTGTTGGACGATGATGTCCTCCACCTGCGGGCATCGAAGAATCCACATACGGTGGCCGTAAACCGTCTGAAGTTGAAGTTAGGGCAGGGCATAACTGGTTGGGTGGCCTCACACAGACAGCCCGTCTCTATAAATCAGAATGCATATGGGGATCCGCGATTCAAATTGTTCAACCAACTGCCTGAGGACCGCTTTGAGTCTTTTCTGTCCGTACCGGTTATCAGTCGCGGCCGAGTAGTGGGTGTCATCAATCTTCAAAATCGGACAATTCACAATTACCATGAAAGCGACATTCAGATCGTTTCTACGATCGGAGTGTTGGTGGGAGGGGCCGTCGAAATCGCCCTGTTAGAGACGAGGACTTCACAGCTTGCGGACCAATTGGAAACCCGCAAATTAGTGGATCGAGCCAAAGGAATCCTGCAGCGAGACCTGGGCATTACCGAAGAAGGTGCCTATGCAGCCCTGCAACGAGAGAGTTGTCGAAGACGCAAACCTATGCGAGATTTGGCCGAGGCAATTATATTTAATGAAGATTTTAAACGTGACCTCAAGACTTGACTATCGATGACATTGATATTCCCAATCGAAACTTTGCATTTGACTAATGCTCTGTAACTCTGCACACTGCGCGTGCTTTTCTGCATGTTCTGGCTAGGTTTCTTTCAGCGCAGAAACGAGTACCCTGCCAGTTAAGGCGGTATTTTTCTCGGACACAGCGCCGTGTCCAATTCCTGATCTTTGTTTTGACTGACGTGCCTCGGCCTGTCTGCTCGTAGCCCGGTGACTTGGCACAAACATGTCTTCTGTCGGACTTGTGTCCGTGGTGTTGAGTTTTTCCGAAATCGGCACAAAGAGCGTGCCAGGAATTATTGGCCTTGGGAGGCTGGACCATGACTCTCGGAAAAAGACGAGAACTTAGGAGACAGGGATTTGATGCGGCTGTTCGAATTCGGCGACTTTCTGCGAAGGATCTATCTTCGCACGCGTTTTGGTCAACTGTCACCGCTCCGGCTCTTGAGAGTGGAACTCAAATGGGACGTCGCCGAGTGCGATTGGCTCGCAAGATCCAAATGCGAGTGGGATACGAACCGTCCAAGCCGGGAACGCGAATACAACGCTTCTTTACAAACACTAAGAGATGCGCTGGCCGTCCGAGAATTTCTTTTTTGCACGCTGCCGAGCGCCCAGAGCGCGATCTTCCGCGTGTATCGCCAAGGGTTGGAAGGACAGTTTGAATTAGTCATCGCTGGCACGGTCAGAAGAGGTGAACAGGCCAGCAGAAGGATTCGCTCTCTGGCAATGAAAGGAAAGTTGTGTGGACTCCAATTTCGAATGAGCGAATCGGGGCTAGAGGCGTTGCAAGCGGAAGACTGGCAAAGCAAATCAGTACCAAAGTTTTTAGAGAATGCCGAATCTCAACAGACGGAGGAAGTTTGAATGAGAGTTAATTCCAAGCAACGCATCGCGGTAGCAACATTTCTTTTGGGCCTCGCCATGATTCCGATCGGGTTTCTCTGGGGAGGACTGGGGATGGGATTGTCCGGGCTCGCTGCAGTCGCCGGATCGGTTGGACTTTTCATGTTCAAACGGCGTGCCGGCGGCAGGACCCTTCGTCCCTCGCCCGATGCAGAAAAATTGACCTACCCGGAGAAGTTCTCCCGGTTGAACACGCGGTTACGCGACCCGCAGTGGCGGCGCTATGGGATGCTGCTGCTTGCGGGCAACGCCCTGGGCGTTGTCCTGGTGTTCGGAGTGATCACAGTCGGTACACCTCTGATCCGCGCGGCCTGGGACTGGGGGACCAATGTGGTTCATGCTCAGGAGGCCGCACCGGCAGCGCCCGCGACGACCGCGGCGCCAACCACCACGACGCCGCCCCCCGACCCGTACAAGACCGCGACGGGCGGCGACATGATCAACCCGCTCAACACCGCCTGGGTTCTGCTCGGCGCGTTCCTCGTGTTCGGCATGCAGGCGGGCTTCACCATGCTTGAGGCCGGCTTCTGTCGGAATCGTGAAACTGTCAACGTCCTGGTCGAATGCATGTTCGACACCTGCGTCTGCGGGCTTCTGCATTGGGGGTGGGGCTTCGCGTTCATGTTCGGCGGGGGCAACGCCTTCGTCGGCTGGCATTTTCCGGGCGATCCAACCAAGAGCTTAATTTTCATGAAGGACGTCACTGTATTAACGACATACGCTGCCACGGGCGTCCCGATCTTTGCGCACTATCTCTTCCAGTTCGCCTTTGCTGACTGCGCTTCGACGATCTGCTCGGGCGCGATGGTCGGCCGGACCCTGTTCTTGGGCGACGTCCTTTATTCCATCGGCGTATCGGGCTTTATCTACCCGATCTTTGGCCACTGGTGCTGGGGTCCTGATGGCTTCCTGGCCACGATGGGCTCGGATGGCCATTTCTTGTCGAGTCTCGGAATGAACTTCCATGACTTCGCGGGTTCAACCGTTGTGCATTCGATCGGTGGATGGGTTGCAATCGCCGGCGCCATCATGCTTGGGCCGAGGTTAGGTCGCACGTTCAAGCGTGACGGCGGCGGGCCGATGGTTCCGCACGATCTCCTAGCTCCCGCCTTAGCGGGACCCGCACTCGGTCCCGGAGAAGCTAGCTGAGGTCATAGTTATACGGGATTACTTTCTGTTCCGTGGTTCCCCTCCATCATCCTGCTGATGAAGGCGGACCGGTGTCGGAGACCGGCGCGAACCAAACGCACGCGAACCCGGGAACCAAGGCGGAGACTGGGAGTTAGTGGTAGCGCCCGCAGCCAAGGAGCTTAAATCGGTCGAGACTGGAACACGCCAAGCGACGGGCAATGCGGAAGCCAATCGGCACAGGTGAGCGCCAACTGAGGTCTGACGGAGATCGAGGAGGCTCTCAGGATTACTATCGGGCACTACGAACCTGTTCCACCGCGAGAGACTCGCGGAATACGCATACGGCTTCTCCTTTTCTTATCGGGCCAATCGCCTCCCCGCGTCCGGCTGTTTCCGCTTCCCGAGTGGCCACCCCTCACATCAGCGAAATAACGGCGAACAGAGTGCCTCTTTGAAACTCAACCACTCCGTAGGGGGCCAGAGAAACCCAGCTCGGTCACTCCCTTTATCGGTTTCTGGATGGCGGAGAGAGTTGAATTCGAACTTGCGGTTCTGTTCGCCACAGATTCGGCCTTTTTGGCGCGGAATTCGCAGCTTTTCAGGTAAAGTCAACCAGAGAGAACGCAACTCGGAGAAAAAATGGGCCTTCCTAAATGCCTGGAAGATTAGATTCGAACCAGCGGTTGAGTTTGTAGAAACCTTCATAACCCGATGTTGCACCTTTAGAGTTCCACTCCCGCGCCTCGTCCCTCACCTGTTGGTGGAAAACGGATTGCACGGTCCTAGGTCCAAGAACGCAGCACCCTGGGACACCATTATGGAAATCGGCCCAGTGTGAGTGGCAGTTGCGATATTTCAAGCGTAAAAGTGGTCAGAGAACATCAACTGTCAGCTCAAAAAACTGCTAGCCCAGCCGCTAGTTCGAATCTCACCCCCTAGGCGATGGCGGGGGGATGCGGCGGACCATCATACCGATAATCCCGGTTCTCGGAACTTGGCTGGTATATACTCTTTTCCCCTCAGGAGCGAGGTAATGACATGAATCGGGAATATGACATTTTTGAGAGACTCCCTGATGCTTCCGTACGCTGTCTAATTCGCGTCCACGGGACCCGACATGTACCCGCAGTATTGGAAAAACGGGGCCAGCAAACTAAGAACGAATGCTTCGCGATGAACATCCGCACTAGGGAGATCGTCGCCCGGGTAAACGATCAGGTGGCGCGAAGCGCAAATTCTTCCGATACCTCTGCAAAAAACGGCACTTCAAAAACTTTGAAATGATGGCGACAGAAGTGGTGACAATCGTGGTGTCACACCGCCGCATAGATTGAGTTCTCGACCACGCACACAAGAATAAGCCTACCCAAGGTCCGTGGGCGCTGTGCTTTGCGTCAAAGGCCAAGAGGACCTCGGCTTTAGGGGGTTACGATGGGCGTTAAAAAAGACGTTCCAGATGATGACGCAGTTCTCGCTGAGATGCGTGAATGGCTTGAATACTCGAAAAACGCGGAGTTCCGTGGTATGCCCAGTGAGTACGAGCGAAAGAGAGGCGCGAAAGCTTTTAATAAGCTGATCGAGCGACATCCAGCCTTAGCCAAAGCGCACGGCTTTGAGAAACTCACATAGGGATCACGCGCGGCTAAACGCGCGTTCGGATCGATTCGGGCAAACGAGGCCAGCTATGCTCGAGGATCGGGATTTTTCCTGGAAGACGGAACGAATCTTCCGCAGGTAACGAAACGATCCTCTCTTTGCCGATGCATATACTAACGGTGGTCCTGGCTCTGAGCCCAAGAAGCCATCAACACTCAGCTTCTTACTTGGCCTTCTCCTTGGCCTCCGTTATTTTCTTGTATTCCTCCGGCTCTTGGTTCAACGTGCAGAAGACTTCTCCCCATTCGTCATGGGGATCTGCCGCCAGCGACCACGTTCTAGGTGCGGAGCTCCACGGCTTCGCCAGGACCACGGGGTCCTCAATGGTGATTTGGTATGTAAGATAGTTCTTTGACGTGCGCGTAATGCGCTCGATGATGTGCTGCTGGTCACTGTGAAACCAACCAGCACCCCCTCCTCCGAAATTCCTCATCCTGTCATCAATGGCTGTAACGTCGAGAACCAGCGTGTCTCCCTCCCAATGAGCGGTCGTGTCGCCATTGAACGTAGGATCGGGATCCTTAGGATGCTGACGATTCATGTAGACCATGCGAACATCAACCGGGTATTCGTAAAGCATGACGAGTCTTTGTGGAGCCGCGATCAACTCCATAGGGGCATGCTGAGAGCCTTGCTCCAAAGTCGTGCTCGGGGTGCCAGCCTGATCGCAGTCACCGTATGGGACCGGCCTCTTGTATTTTGCTTCCATCCCAGGCTTGAAGACCGGAGGGACCTCCGGCGTTGCCTTGGGATCAAATTGCCTAAACGCGGTGGGATCGAGCGGATAAGCGACTTGGAGCATTTTTCCAGCAGCGTCTGGATACCAACGTCCGGTCAGGTCCACATGTCCGTCAGACAAACGTGGTGCTGGTCCGCCTGGCGGCAGCGCATGCACGTTCTGAAAATCTCCGATGATATTTGTTGGAGCTTTCCCACAATTACCATACCCAGTGCACGTATTATCGTTCTTGCCCTGCGCGAAAGCGGGCGTGAAAACCAGGCAGACAGCCGCCAGTACGATTGCAGCGCTCCCGAGGCCATAACGGAACCGCAGCTTCATTCCTCTCATTCCTGTTTCTCCTTGTTCACGCTCGCAGACAGATGCTCACACAATGCTTCACAGGGGGCGCATCCTGCAGCTGCGCAAACTTCCGCCAACTTACTTTAGGTAATCGCGCAAAAATGCCTGGGCGTACTCGGGGAACGATCCCCGCCATCGTTAGAAGTGAAATTGCTCGGGCGTTATCTTTTCCACTAACTGCCCCACGATACGCACCTGGCCATCCGCTAGCTCCAGGAATTCCGCCGAACCTCTGTACTGCGTGCCGCCGGCCTTGGTCGGGCAGGCGCGTGCGGCCATGGTCTTGCCAAAATTATTTTCGAAGTCCTGCCTCGTGGTTCCGTTCCTTTTCAGAGCATTGGGAGTGATCATTTCCAAGCTCCACGACTCCACCTGACCGCTGGCATTCTTCACATCCATGTGAAAATACGCATGCGGGTTCTCCCAATCCAAACTCGTAAGGGTGCCCTTCAGATTCATGCACTTACTTCCATCGAACTCCACAGCGAATCCGTGGTGCGCAAACGTGGGAACCGCCGCGCCCAGCAAGGCAAAAATCGCCATAAAAACAGTGGGAACCTTGACTCTCATCGAAATGTCTCCTTCGAGACCAGGCGTGGAAAACGGTTTTAGGCTCTAACTGTTGGAACTTAATACGCCAGTTGTACTCGCCATGTCAAGCTGTGTTAGATCCAGTCGCACCCGACCGTAGATTCGCGCGCGTATGGGCCGATAGTAGAACCCCCTGGCATGGTGAATAGGTGCTTCTTCATTGACATAGACGCCGCAGATGTGGTACTCCGCCCTCAGTTTTTCCTTCCACATCGGATAGCCGGCCAAGAGTCGAGGGGGTGTTTTTATGAGAGCAGTCGGCTTCGCACACCGGTCCCTTTTGAGAAGCGCTAAGAATTCCGCGCGGTTGCTGGCGGCAACGTTCGCGTTGTGTGTGGTTTGTCTTCCTGTTTTCTCGCAATCTACTCAAGGCAGCATTCAGGGAACGGTTTTCGATCAGAGCGGGGGCGCCATCGCCGGCGCCACGGTGTTGGTGACCGATGTGGCCAGGGGCGTCACGCGAACCTTGACCACCGATAGCGCCGGGGAATATGTCGCCAACAATCTGACCCCGAGCACATTTACGGTGCGCGCCGAGGCCAAGGGTTTCAAGGCCGAAGAGCACAGCGGCATCCTCGTGGAGGTGGGGCAAAGCATCCGTGTCGACCTTGCGGTACAGCCGGGCGAGCAAAGTCAGACCATCACGGTCACCGGAGAAGTCTCGGCGATCAATACCACCGATTCTACCTTGGGCGGAGCCGTCAGCAACGCAGCCATTAACGATCTGCCCTTGAATGGCCGCAACTTCGAGCGCTTACTGCAACTCCGTCCGGGAACAATTTCAGCGGTGGGGGCGGGCACCGGCACCACGCAGACCAACGGCCGTCGTACGGCCAACGACAGCTTGCGGGTAGAGGGTATCGCCGAAATCAACTCCAGCTCAGGCGCGACTATTTTAAATCAGGTGTACCAAGGTGGAGATTCCAGCTCCAGCGTGCCCATTGATGCCATCCAGGAATTTAGTACGCAACAGAATGGCAAGGCGGAATATGGTTTTAGAGACGGCGGAGCGATAAACGTGGGGATCAAGTCGGGCACCAACAGCGTGCACGGCACCGCCTACGCGTTTGGCCGCGACGCCAGCACCACTGATGCGGCCAACCCCTTCACACACGCAGTCACCCCGGCGACGATGGAGCAATTCGGCGGATCGGCGGGCGGTGCCATCATCAAGGACAAGCTCTTTTGGTTCGCGAATTTCGAAGCGCTGCGTGTCGCGGTGGGGAACCTGACCCTAGCCACTGAGCCGGTGGACGTGCCGTTAACGCCGGCAAATCCAACTTCGAGCATGGTCGACGCGTGCATTGACTTGAATAACAGGAAACTTGCGATCAACCCATTGAGCGCGCAGTTGGCGGGCCTGAACACGGCCACTTGCTTGGTTACTCCCGCTTCGTCCACATTCGAGAATTTGTTCCCTTACCTTGCGACTACGAACACGACGAACAATTTTCTTCCTACCTTGACCAACCTAACGCCGCTCAACAACGGAATCTTCAAGAGCGACTATGCCATCAGCGCCCATCACCATGTGAGTGGCATGCTCTTTATCTCCAAGTCGAGTTCGATAAGCGGTACGCCTGTACCCATATTGCCGCAATGGGACACCGTCGCTTTTAACAACGCCCAGCAGTACTCTGGAGATTGGGCCTGGATTCCAAATTCCAACTGGGTCAACGATTTCAGGTTGGGCTACGTCTTCATTAGAAATCTGCGTGTCGCCGGCGACGCCAATCTCGAGGCGTCGAATCCCTGGCCAAACGGTTATGCCATGAATACCGGTGTCACGAATCCGCTGTTTGGCGGGCTCCCAGGACTCACGTTTAGCAGCTTCAACCAATTGGGTGGGGGCGGGGTCCGCACGGGGCTCCGCGGTCCGCAAGGCGACGTCGATCTCGTGGACAGCGTTTCGTATTTGCGCGGCAAGCACGCCTTCAAGTTTGGCTTTGAATACATCGATGTGATTGCCGACGGGGACACCTATACCAATTCCTACGGCACGGTCAAATTCACGACCTTGGAAAATTTCCTGACGGGCACTACAAATGGTGGAAGCATCGAGTTGGGCAATCCTGCCCAGAACTCGCGGAGTCACTGGTACGGAGTTTTCGCTCAGGATGACTGGCGTCTCACTTCCAGAGTGACCTTGAACCTGGGAATGCGCTATGAGTACTACACGCCGCCGACCGAGCGCCACAACTACATCGGCAATTTCGATCCGAACGTTAACCCAGCTACAACTCCGGCGGTTTTACAGTTCGGTCCGGGCGCACCGCTTAAGAGCGAATATAAGGCTACTTGGAATAATATTTCGCCGCGGCTGGGTGTGGCCTGGGACGTCCGGGGCGACGGTAAAACCGTAGTCCGCGCTGGTGCCAGCGTCCTGACAGACGCCACGGTTTTAGGGCCGTTCATTGACATAACTCCTTTCGGTGAGAATTTCCCCAGCATCGGCGTCAATAATAGCGGCACCGCCGCGAATGCCAACGCTCCCCTGACCCTCAACTTGACGGCTGCTCAACTCAATTGGAATACAACTGGGCCCACCATATTCCCGAGTAGTACCAGCCAAGTGACTAACGGTGTCACCTATACTGGACCTTCCTGCAATGTCGTTGGTGTTGGCAACGGTCCGTGTCAGACCGGCGGCGTGGACCCCAACTTCCAGCATGCTTACGCAGTCACGTGGAATCTGGACATCCAGCGGGCTATCACCAACAAGTTGACGCTGGATGTGGCTTATGTGGGCAACCACGGTGGCCGAGAGGAGACCATCGTTGACCTTAACCAGCCGGCGATTGGCGTTGGGTGGAATACGCCGTGGACGGCGCTCCAATTGGCGGCGGCAAAGCTACCAGCCGGAGACGTGGGCCTGACCAGCAATCAAATCTGCCTAGGCCAAGGGACCACGGCCTTCGCCGCCAGTTGCCCGGTCAACTCGGCAGCTGAGATCGGGCAGTACAAAACCATATTCCCGTACCTCAGCAATATCGACGTAGCGACGAACGGGGACTTTTCCAACTATGACGCCCTGCAGGCCACATTCCAAGGGCGGGACTACCACGGCCTGTCTTTTATTGTTGGGTACACCTATGCCCATGCCCTCAGCTTCAATGATACGAATAGCGTGAATACCCAGAATCTTACTCCCACCGACAAGAATAACTTGCTCGTAAACTACGGAAACGGCCTTAACGATATTCGCCATCGCTTTACATTTTCGCCTACCTACCTTATCCCCGGGCGCAAGGCTCCCGGTCAAATGCTCGAAGGCTGGTCGGTCAATGCCATCGTAACCCTGCAGACCGGAGTACCCTGGAACCCGACCGATACAACTGTGGTTGACTGGCTCGGAACCGGAGAGAATGGCAATAGTGGCATTGGTGCCGGAGTGACCCAGTACTGGAATTATTTGGGGCCTCGCTCCGCTTTCGCCGTCAACAGTGCAAATGCCATTCCCTGTTTTGGTGCCCTGAAGGGCTGCACGCCCTTCGCTGCAGCGCCAGCCGCGCTCGCGTCCTGTTCGACTGCGGCGCAGGCCCCGTACGCTGGCAACGCACAGCTCCAACAACTGGCCCTCGCCGCACTCCAATTCTCAAACGGCGGTTGCTACATGCAGAATGGAGGCATTCTCACCCCCCCGGCTTTCGGAACGATCGGTAACGCCGGAAAGGGCCTGTTCGTCGGTCCGAACTACAGAAACGTCGACTTTTCGGTTGCGAAACTCTGGAAGTTCAAGGAACGCTACACTGCCCAGTTTCGGACCGAGTTCTTCAACCTCTTTAACCGTGCGGATTTCGCCGCTCCCAGCAGCGTCAATCCGACTTCCGGATTCGGACAGTTCGGTACCGCCCTCGCCACCCCGGATTCGACCAACGCTGTGCTCGGCTCAGGCGGTCCGCGCCACATTCAATTCGGCTTAAAGATCACCTTCTAGCCGCTGCTGAAAGCTCTAGCAAAATAGAAGAGGGACCGGACCGGCGTGCGGCCCCTCTTCTATCTCCCTGACAGAAAAAAGACGCAGGTTTCTGACGCGTCGCCTTCCCACCCATTAGAATCCCGACTCCTAAAAGCACAACCTCACGTTTAAGCGGGAGTTGATGACCACCCCCTCACGTCAGCGAAACAATGGCGAACAGAGTACCTCTTTGAAACTCAACCACTCGATAGGGGACCAGAGAAACTCCAGCCCGGTCACTCCGTTTCTCGGTTTCTGAGAGAGAAAAGGTTAGCTTTCACAAATGCAATCCCCGCATTTGGCGCGGGAAAAGCGATGTTTCGACCGAATCTACTTAGGAGAATAAAAAGCAAAAGACTGGATGGCGGAGAGGGTGGGATTCGAACCCACGGTTGAGTTTCCCCAACACACGCTTTCCAAGCGTGCTCCTTAAACCGCTCGGACACCTCTCCGCAGCCTTGCCTCAGCAGGTTTAGAGGATCAAACCTCTGCGGAGGCATTATCGGAATCGGACTTATTTTGCCTCTGTCACCCTAACCACACGCGCCGCTGGCGCCTCTCGGCATGCCAATAAGAATGATTCACGCGCAGAGACGCGGCGAACAACCCGATGCAAACATGAATTCTGCTTTGGCGGCCTTGTCGTGAATCTGTCTGGCATGATGCCAGCAGGCAGACGACCGTTCCGAGGGCACTACCAACCATTCGGCTCGATCCCAACTCCCGGATGCCTCCCTGCTTGCAAAATGCAGCAGTGAAGAGTGTCGAGAGCCTGGCAACCGTTCAATATACATGGGCAGCCTTTCGCAGGCAATTCATTCGACGTATTGAATCTGCTTGCATCGACCCTTAACGCGGATTTTACTGCGTCTGGATTGAAAACCGGAGCCGAGCATTGTATTCTCGGTGGCTCACTTTCAAGCTGCCGGTCAGCCCAAAAAGGGGCTTCCCGACATAGACATACGATCCGGCTGAATTGATGGGCCACCGAAAGCGCAAATTCATACCTGCCTCGCTTTGCGGGTTCGCGCATATCGTTCTTGCAGGCTAAGGAAGGGAGACACCATCAACATGAGAGTTGGATCCAGGCCAGGCATTCTTAACGTTGTAATAATGATCGTCGCCGGCACGCTGGGCGTCGCCTCAGCGAATGGGCAAGCTGTACCAGCGGCAAAACAGCCTCTGGCCGAAGAGGCGTTCAAAAACGTTCAAGTACTCCGCGGGCTGCCCGCCAGCGAATTTATCGAGACGATGGGGTTCTTTGCGGTCTCCTTGACTGCAAACTGCACGACTTGCCACGGCGATGCCAGCGCCGGCAGCTGGGAACACTATGCCGACGATACTTACCTCAAGCAGATGACGCGCAAGATGGTTCTGATGGTGAACCTTATCAATCAGTCCAACTTTGGCGGAAAACGCGAGGTCACCTGCTACACCTGCCATCGCGGCGACCGCATCCCCAGAATCACGCCGACGATTGCTGACGTGTACAATTCGACCTTCGTTCCGATCGAGCCCGACAAACTCACTCCGGCATTCCCCAATGCACCCTCCGCGGACCAGGTTCTGGATAAATATATCCAGGCAATCGGCGGGATGCAGCAATTGGCCAAGCTTACGAGCTTTGTCGGCAAGGGCACTACCCAGGCGTACGCCGAAGACAAGTACCCGGCGGAAGTCTACGTCAAGGCCCCAAATCAGTTCGCCACGATCACGCATACTGAAGCCGGAGACAGGACGACGAACTTCGATGGACGCAACGGCTGGGTGGCTATGCCCAGCGATGATAAGCCGATCCCCGTCCTGCCCCTTATCGAGGGGGACCTCCTCGGCGCCAAGCTGGACGCAACTCTGTATCTTCCCTCCGGGATCAAGCAGGCTCTCACGCAGTTGCGCGTCCTGCCGTCCATTACCATTGATGACAAGGATGTCGAAGTTGTGCAGGGAACGGCCGACGGACGCACTCCGGTCAATCTATACTTCGACGCCATGTCCGGCCTGCTGGTGCGATCGGTGCGCTACACCGATACAAAGGTCGGGCTCTCCGCAACCCAAGTGGATTACTCCGATTATCGAAACGTCGCTGGCGTGAAGGTGCCCTATAGGTGGACCGTTAGCTGGCTGGACGGCCAGACCATGTACGAAATGAGCGAAATTCAACCTAACGCCCCGATTGACGCGGCCAAATTCGGTAAACCGGCCGTGCCAAAGCCCGTAGCCAAGTAGCCCTGGGCGGGTACGCCCGCGCATCGGACGTCGCGGGCTAAGATCGTCACTCCTTTCCTTTCGGGGCACCACGCTGGCCTCTGCGAACGCGCGCCCAGCCTTGACTCGATAAAGCCGCGGACGTACTGTCTGGGGAACAAATCGCTGCTGGGGAGGCCGCTTATGCGCGAAATCGGAATCTATCTTCGTGGATTGACGCTCTTTGTCGCGGGAATCGTTGTCGGAACGTTGTCGATGCAGCCCATTTCGGCCCAGGAGAATCGGAGCGCCGGCCTGCGCCTCAATCATGTGGGAATTGCCGTGAAGGACTTTGATCAGTCACTGAACTTCTATACGAAGGTCATGGGCTTTCGTGTAGCATTCCGGTTCCCAAGCCCGGATGGCAAACCTACGACCACGTACTTCCAAATCAATCGTGATACGTTTTTGGAAATGGCGCCCGCCAGCGCGACCGTGCCCGCCGGGATCACTCATATCGGCATTGAATCTCCAAACGTCAAGAGCACGATCACGCAGCTGCGGCAAGCGGGGGCTACGGTGGCAGACTTTCGCGTCAGCGGCCCTACAAAGGCATTGCTGTCAGATACCAACGATCCCAATGGCATACGGTTGGAGTTGATTGAACTTACGCCCGATTCCCTCCACAAAAAAGCCGAAGAGTCATGGAAATAGCTGTCTAGACCGACGGCTGCGGCACAGGCGGAATCTCTTCTGACCGAAGATCACTCGGGCGGGAATATCTATCGTTGTGAGGCTCGACCTGAGGCCACTCTGCTTGTGAAATCTTCGGACTTGCCTTTCGGAATGGTAAGCGAATTCCAATTGGCCCCGGCGAAATGCTTCGTCACGTAGACGATTTGGCCAATGTGATAGGCGTAATGTGCAAGCTGCCGGTTGATGGCTTGCATGACCGAATGAGCCTCCGACCGGATATAGACCTTATCATTGAGCTGTGGGTCCGTTAATGGCGTGATCGCGTCAAAGACGCGCTGCCAACCCGCTTCCCAAATCTCCATCAGCTCCTCTCGCGTCGTAGGCGGCGCTTCAAACTCGGAGTCGCGCTTCCGGTCTGGTTTTTCGCCATCGCTGGTGAGGAAATCGGTGAATCGTGAACGCATGTTGCCGGCGAGATGTTTGACGATGATGGCGACTGAATTGGATTGGTTATCCACAGCCGCAAAGAGCGCTTCGTCCGGAACCTGCGCCATGGCACGCTCCGCGAGCCTCTTGTAATAGCGCAAGACGTCGATCGAGTCCTTCAGGTAAGAAGTTGTAAATTCCAGCGCCACGGAGTAATTCTCCAACTAAATGCGGCGAAAACGCAAGCAATCTCGACCCGTTTGCAAAGCATCGCCCGAACCGATAGAATCGTTTTCCCTCATAGTAATGGACTCTTCTCGGAAATCGTCGTCGGAGAAACCGCGCATTGCGCTTGGCGCCGACCATGCCGGCTTTCAGGCCAAAGAGAGCGTAAAGAAGTACCTCGAATCCGCTGGATACGTTGTCGACGACGCCGGCACAGGGTCGGAAGAATCGGTCGACTACCCTGATTTTGCGGCAAAGGTCGCGCGCCGCGTGGAGCAAGGCCAGGACGATCTCGGGATTCTGGTTTGCGGCACCGGGATCGGCATGGCCATGGCGGCAAATAAGATCGGCGGCGTTCGCGCTGCGGTTGCACATGACACCGTGACGGCACGCATGAGTCGCGAGCATAACGATGCCAACGTGCTCGCACTGGGAGCGCGGGTGCTGAACGAGCAGCAAATCATAGAGGTGACCAAAAGCTTTCTCGCGGCGCAATTTGCCGGCGGACGGCATCAACGTCGCATCGATAAGATTTCGGAACTCGACCAGTGCCGTTCCACCTGATTTCCTGATCGGTTGAAAATCGCGCCAACAGGCAGGAACAGCACGAGGAGCCAGGCAAGCGAATGAGCACCACAAAACAGACGACCGCACGCTCCCGTATGGACCCCGCCACATTCGAGCGAATGAATCGCGCGCTGTGCGAGGCCGATCCGGATATCGCCGAAATTCTTGAGCTCGAAGCTCGCCGCCAGGCCACGGGCCTCGAGCTGATTCCTTCGGAAAATCTCGTCTCGGAAGCCGTGCTGGAGGCGGTCGGCTCGGTTCTCACGAATAAATATGCCGAGGGCTATCCTGGCAAACGCTATTACGGCGGCTGCGAATTCGTGGATCGCGCCGAGCAATTGGCGATCGACCGTGCCAAACAGTTGTTTGGCGCCGAGCATGCCAATGTGCAGGCTCATTCGGGAACTCAGGCAAATATCTCGGTCTACATGGCGGCGCTGCAACCGGGCGATACTGTGCTCGGCATGAATTTGGCTCATGGCGGGCACTTGACGCATGGGCATCCTTTGAATTTTTCCGGCAAGACCTATAAGTTCATCGCCTACGGCGTTCGCAAAGATTCTGAAACAATCGACTACGACGAAATCGAGCGCCTTGCTGTGGAGCACAAACCCAAGATGATCGTCGCGGGCGCAAGCGCCTATTCGCGGATCATCGAGTTTGAGCGCATGGCGCGCATTGCCGCGTCGGCCGGCGCGATATTCTTTGTGGACATGGCTCACATTGCCGGACTGGTGGCCGCCGGCGTGCACCCCAGTCCCGTTCCCTACGCCGACTTCGTCTCCACCACCACGCACAAGACGCTGCGCGGCCCGCGTGCAGGCATGGTGCTCTGCAAGCAGAAGTGGGCCAAGGAACTCGACCGCATCACCTTCCCGGGCACGCAAGGCGGTCCGCTGATGCATACGATTGCGGCCAAGGCGGTTTGCCTGAGGGAAGCTATGCAGCCGGAGTTCCGCGAATACCAAAAGCAGGTGGTGGCCAATGCGCAAGCCCTTGCAGGGGGCATGTCCCGCCGTGGCTTCCGTATCGTCAGCGGCGGAACCGACAACCACCTTTTCCTCGTGGATCTTCACTCCCGGGGATTGACCGGGAAAGATGCGCAGGCTTCGCTTGACCGCGCCACCATCACGGTAAACAAGAATGCGATTCCCTTCGATCCAACCCCGCCGATGACGGCGGGAGGCATCCGGCTGGGTAGCCCGGCAGTAACGACGCGCGGAATGCGCGAACCCGAGATGGAGCGGATCGCGGGTTGGATCTGCGACGTGCTCGCCCGCGTAGGCGATGCCGGTACCGAAGAGAGCGTGCGCTCGCAAGTTGCGGAGCTCACATCGGAATTCCCGCTCTATATGCGGCGCTGGCACGCCACAGGGGCTTAGTTTTTTGTCGCCCTGAAACAATTCGCCCAAAGAATATGCGTGTGGCCATCGATATCCGTCGCGCCGGGGATTACGGCCTGGGCACCTACATCCGCAACATCGTGAATCAGCTCGCGCGCATCGATGATCGCTCGCGTTATCTATTGATTGGCGAGCGGCGCCACCTGGCTGAATTCGATGCGCTCCCCGGCAATTTTGAGCTGCTGGAATATGCTCATCAGCCGGGCACCTTTCGCACTCATCTGCATCTTCCTTGGCTGCTGCGGCAGCGCCGCGTGGACATTCTTCACATGCCCTGGTTTTACGCGCCCGCCATGGTGCCCTCGCGGCTGGTGATTACGGTGCATGACCTGAGCGATGTGCTGGCGCCGCCGGTGGGAGCGAGCACCCCGGTTCAAACCGGGCGCCTTTTCTTCGCGCGCCGCGCGCTCACCCGCGCCGATCATGTATTCGCCGTCTCGCAATCGTCCAAGCGCGATCTGGCCCGCGCCTTTCGCATTCCTGAAACGAAAATCACCGTCGTCTATAACGCCGTCGACGAGCGATTCCTCACCGAGCCGCTTCCGGCCGATGCGGACCGCATTCTCGAGCGCCATGCTGTCAACTCTCCTTACGTTCTGTACGCCGGAAATATCCGCCCGCAGAAAAATCTGCCTCGCCTGATCGAGGCCTTTGCAGTAGCCAAGGCGGAGCTTCACGGGAACCCTGAATTCGCGCAGCTGAAGCTGCTGGTCATCGGCGAAGCGCTCACCCGCCACGCCGATCTGCGCCGTGCCGTAGTCCGGGCGCGGGTCCGTGAAGATGTGCGCTTTCTTGGCTTCGTACCCAGCCCGGTGCTGCGTGTTTTTTATTCGCGCGCCCTGGCCTTCCTCTTCCCTTCCCTTTATGAAGGCTTCGGGCTGCCGCCCCTCGAGGCTATGGCGCACGGGACGCCGGTGCTAACCTCGAACGTCTCGTCACTGCCCGAGGTCTTCGACGATGCGGCCTTGTTGGTTAATCCGGAGAATGTCTTCGACATCGCGCGCGGTATTCGGCAGATTCTGACCGACACCGTTCTGCGGCAAACTCTCAGGCGCCGGGGTTACGAGCGAGCGCGGATGTACTCGTGGGAAAGTGCCGCCCAGTTGGTTCACGCCGCATATCACTCGGTTCTGGATCGCCCCGCGGCGGCCTGACGCGTTTCACGGCGCTTTTCCCAAAATCCACAAGATCTAAATGAACTGCAGGGAAACCTCGCTGGCGTGACCCTCGATGATGCGAAAAGCACGAATCGGCGAAGCGGCATCGGGTCGCGGGCAGATAATCACGTAAATTGCCTCAGGATAGAACGCGCATTCGATATCGCGAGGGGAGGGAGAGTTGTCGCCCTTCGGGTGGGAGTGATAAATCCCCAAATGTTCTAGCCCTTCCTCCCGCATTCGACGGAAGAGAGTAAAGAGTTCATTGGGCGCGATCTCATAAGCTTTCGCGCTTTCCAATGCGTTTTTTGCCGGCAGAATTGTGGAAATGACGCCGCCACGTCCAGCCAGCAGACCGCAACACTCGATATCCGCATTCGCTCGTGCTTCGGCTAACAAACGATCCAACACATCGCGCTTCATCCAGACGGAATCGAGCATGCGCCGATTATCGCACCTCGGCACATTTGACCCGGATCACTTCTGCTGGCGCTGATGGAGCGCCTTGTCTAGGCCTTCTGGGCATGCCGCCGCAAGAAGGTCGGCACGTCAAGATCTAGGGCGTCGCTGCCCGATTCCTGAATGACGGGCGACACCGGACGAGTCGGAGGCATGACCACCTCTTCTTCCTGCACGATTTTGGCCTGCACGGGTTCCGGTTCGGGTGCGGTCGTCTTCCAGGTTTTAGGCATATAAGAGGGGCGTTGCTGCTGCTTTTTGCCCACTTCCCGGAAGCCTGCCGCGATCACCGTAATCTTGACCGATTCCTTCATGGCATCGTCCATGACCGCGCCGAAGATGATGTTGGCATTTTCGTGTGCCGCCTTCTGAATGATGGTCGACGCTTCATGCACCTCATGCAGCGAAAGGCTCGAGGACCCGGTGACGTTGATCAGAATGCCCTGTGCGCCGTTGATCGAATTGTCTTCGAGCAAAGGGCTGGCGATCGCGCGATTGGCGGCATCCACGGCGCGATTTGCGCCGGATGCAACAGCCGTGCCCATGACGGCATAGCCCTGCCCCTGCATGATGGTTTTTACGT
>Ga0206953_1043_pt1 | contig 26118 bp, 23 predicted proteins | sample Alteio_BWOrgHeat_36_FD_152977 | JGI IMG/M metagenome (GOLD analysis project Ga0206953, IMG submission 152977) | Enriched cells from forest soil in Barre Woods Harvard Forest LTER site, Petersham, Massachusetts, United States -... | ecosystem: Environmental > Terrestrial > Soil > Temperate forest >...
CTGGACCTGACGGGAAAGGTCTTCGAACGTGTGAGTTTCGTGCTCGGCGCCTTCTATCTGAACGAAAACTACCAATCTGTACAATTGTTCAGCTCACCGCTTGGTGTATCCGGGACGCCACCGAATAGCATGATTCTATATGAGCAATTGCCGCTGCACACTCAGGTATTGTCAGGCTTCGGAGATGCGACCATAAGTATCACCGATCGGTTCCGTCTGATCGGGGGCCTTCGCTTCAATGATGAGAAAATCGCCGATACACAACACGGTGCGGTCACTCTTTCATCAGGAACTTCGATCAGCCTGTGCTCGTTGCAGACTCATCAGATCGGGTTCGATTCGACGACGCCACGAGGTGGCGCTCAATACGATCTGAGTGACAGCAGCACCCTTTACGGGACGGTCTCGGAAGGGTTCAAGGCGGGCGGATTCAATCGCACAGGGTGCGGTCAAACTTATAAGCCCGAACAAATCACGTCCTATGAAGCCGGTATGAAGAACCGCTTTTTCGGCGATACGCTGGCGATGAATCCGTCGATTTTCTATTACGACTACACCAATCTTCAGCTCATTCAGCAGATCGGGATTACGACCGCCATCACCAATGCCGCCAAGGCCGAGGTGAAGGGGCTTGAGTTGGAAAGCGTCTGGCAGCCGAATGCGAATTGGTCATTCAACGCGAGCCTTGTGCTCCTGGATGCCACATATAGCAATTTTACGAATGTCGATCAGCTTAATCTATCAGCCGGTGTGCAGAATCTTGCCGGAAAATACCTTGATAACGCGCCCAAAGAGACGGTCAATCTTGGTGTTGTGTATCGCACCAGAGAGCTGCCTTTCGGTCGGCTGACTCTCCGCGCCGATGCGAGCATTCGCTCGACCACCTATTTTCGGGAATTCAACGGACCGAACGACGCCCAATCCGGGTATACCGTGGTAAATCTTGGATTGATCTGGGACAGCCCTAGCGATCGCTATCGCGTTCGGGTTTTTGGGACCAACGTCACCAATCAAGCCTACATTTCATCGCTGGATCCGCTGCAGCCCGTCGGGGCGAACCAGGTGACTTGGGGCAATCCGCGTCAGGTCGGTGTCGAGCTGAGGATTAATTTCTGAAGCCAAATTTGGAAGGACAGATGGTCTTCACCGACCACTGAACAAGCGTTTAGAATCGTACCGCACTGGCACTTTGACGAAATTGACTGCGCTTGAGCAGGGCGTTCAATATCTTGAGGCGATGAGAATTGCGTGGCCGATGACTCCTGAATGGAACGAGCGCAACCTCGCTTTGACCGCTAGTCGGGGTGCGGGACCTTTGTCCGGGCATACCGGAGCGGTTCTGTCCGGGGAGGTTCAAGTGCGCGACAAAAACGAGCCTGGTGCGTGGTGGGCGCTTCCTGTTCTCGTTCTGCTGTCCGCCCTTTCGCTGCTCGACCGTCAGATGTTGAGTCTCATGGTGGGACCGATTAAGCGTGACCTTGGTCTATCCGATTTCCAGATTGGTTTGCTGCAGGGACTCGGCTTTGCCACCTTTACCGATCGGTTGGCTTGTCGACCGCTTTCCCCGCCGGCCCATCATCTGGCTGGGCGTCACCGTTTGGAGTCTGGCCACGGCCTTCTGTGGACTGGCTCAGAATTTCGGTCATCTGTTGGGTGCCCGATTGGCGGTCGGTATAGGTGAGGCGACGCTGTCGCCGGCGGCATACTCTATGTTGGCCGACCTCTTTCGTCCCTCTCGCCTCGTGCTTGCGATCTCCGTCATGTTAATGGGAGGTAGCATCGGCGGCGGACTGGCTGTCGGATTAGGCGGAGCCGTTGCGAGTTATGCGGAGTCGGCGCGGGCTCTGCAGCTTCCGATCCTTGGCGTCGTATCGTCGTGGCAGTACGTCTTTTTGATCATAGGGCCGCCCGGACTGGCGTTGAGTAGCCTCATATTCCTTGTACGCGAACCCCAGCGCCGCGATCGCCTTGGTGCCGCGCCACCCAATATCTCTGAAACGTTTCGATTCGTCCGGACCAGGCGTGCCCTGTTTACGTTCCACTTTATTGGATTTGGCGTGCAATCCATCCTGACATTTGGCGTCGTTGGTTGGATTCCGGCATATATGGGCCGTGCGTTCGGTTGGTCCATTGGTCAAATCAGCATTCCGTTTGGTTTAATAATTGGGATCGGCTCCAGTCTCGGATCGCTCGCCATGGGTTGGAGCGTGGATCGTTTGTTCGGCCGGGGATGCACGGATGCCCATATGCGTGTCAATTCGATCATTTTCCTCGGAACATCGATCATCGGCGTTGCTGCATTCCAGGTCCATAATCCCTGGGTATTTCTCGTGCTGGTGACCCCGATCTTCATGACCATCGTCTTCACCCCGTCCGCTGTCGCTGCTCTGCAGATCATCTCGCCGAATGAGATGCGCGGCCAAATGAGCGCGATGGTCGTGCTGATCATTAATGGTGTTGGTTTGGGTCTCGGACCGACCGTTGTCGGCGCGGTGACCGACTTCGTATTTCACGATGAGACGCGGCTCGGGACAGCGGTTGCTTTGCTCTTTGGACTCTTGGGGCCAATTGCTGCAGCGATGCTGGCCCTCGGCATGAAGCCTATGCGAGAGGCTGCTCGCTTGGCCGAAACCTGGCGGAGGTAATTAATGAACAAGCGTAATGGGCAGATGAAGCTCGGCGTCAATCTTGTTTCCTGTGGCCATCATGTCGCTGCATGGCGACATCCGGCCGTGCGATCCGGGAGAACGTTGAAGGATTATGTCGCTTTGGTCTCGATCGCCGAAGCAGCAAAACTCGACCTGGTGTTCATCGCCGACAATGTCGCCGCCAATACAGCAAATCTCGAGATTTCAAGCCGTATGGGGGAGCAGTTGGTTCTCGAGCCACTGACTTTAATGTCGGCGCTGGCGAGTGTGACGAGCAGCATTGGGCTTGTAGGGACGGCATCAACCACGTTTACCGAGCCGTATAATCTGGCGCGCCAGTTCTGCTCTTTCGATCATGTCAGCGCCGGTCGCGCCGGCTGGAATGTTGTGACCACGCAGAGCGCGGATGCCGCGAAGAATTTCAGTAATGTTGCAATGTTGGGCCATGACGAACGATATTTGCGGGCCGAGGAGTTCGTGGATGTGGTCCGCGGGTTATGGGATAGCTGGGAGGATGATGCGTTCCCACAAGACCAGGAAAGCGGACGTTTTTTCGATCCGGCGAAGGTTCACTATCTAAATCACGTCGGCAAATATTTCAGTGTTCGTGGTCCCCTCAATATTCCTCGTTCGCCGCAGGGATGGCCGATCATCGTACAGGCTGGCGCGTCCGGGCCGGGCCGAGAGCTTGCTGCGCGCGTCGCTGATGTAATCTTCGCGGCGCATCAGACTGTGGAGGAAGCCACCTCCTTCTACAGTGATGTCAAAGCTCGCGCATCAAAGTTCGGGCGCGCAGCTTCGGATGTTGTGATTCTGCCTGGGGTCACTCCGATCGTCGGCCGCACTGAAGCGGAAGCGTACGAGAAGCAGCAGCAGCTCCATAATCTTATCGATCCCGCTGTGGCGCTGTATCTCCTCTCCGGCTTCTTGTCATCGGAGATTGATCTCACGAAATTTTCAGCCGACGGTCCTGTCCCGCCGATCCCCAAGTCCGAAGGAAATCAAAGTCGGCAAGCTCTGGTCGTCGATATGGCAAGACGAGAAAATCTGACGCTCGGAGAAACGGCGTTGCGCTTTGCCGACGCAAGAGGACACTGGCACGTTGTCGGCACAGCCGAACAAGTAGCCGATCAGCTGGAGGATTGTTTCCTTCGCTACGGCTCAGACGGTTTCAACATTTTGCCATCCCTACTCCCATCTGGACTACAGGACTTTGTCGAGATGGTAATTCCCGAACTAAGGCGTCGTGGACTTTTTCGTTCAGAATATGAAGGTGCCACGTTGCGGGAGAATCTCGGACTCCGACGTCCTAATTTCCGGTCAGATATTCTGACTCAGAGCTAGGAATTGGATCAGGGGTCAATTTCTGGATTCATAATCCATTCGAAGCCCTGCGACAAAACGGAATCAAAGCTTCTGCCTAATTAGCTAAGTAGAAAGGAATCTGGACAATGAGATTTGACGGAAAGATCGTAGTCGTGACCGGAGGAAGCTCCGGCATCGGCTTGGCGACATGCCGGCTCTTCATCAAGGAAGGCGCCGCGCGTGTCTATCTCACGGGCCGGAGACAGGCTGAACTCCAAAGCGCGGCTCAATCTTTGGGGCCGAAGGCGGTGCCTGTCCAAAGCGATATTTCCAAAGCGTCAGACATGGATCGGCTCTACGATATGATCCGGGTGCGGGATTGTCGTGTCGATATTGTGTTCGCGAATGCAGGGATCGCCGAGTTCGCTCCGCTCGGCACCCTCAGCGAGGAGCACATCGACAACTTGCTGAACGTCAACATCAAGGGCGTTATTTGGACTGTTCAAAAAGCTTTGCCGCTGATGAGCACTGGTGGCGCAATCGTTCTCAACGCGTCCATCGTCGCCAGCAAGGGCTTTCCGACCTGGAGTGTCTATAGTGCCACGAAGGCAGCCATTCGATCGTTTGCGCGCACCTGGTCCTCGGACCTCAAGGGACGCGGTATCCGGATCAATGTTGTTAGTCCCGGTGTGGTGGATACGCCCACCCACGAAAAAGCCGGGATAAAGGGCCCCGAGCTCGAGAACCTCTTTGCCTTCGCCGCAAGTATGGCGCCGCTCGAGCGAATCGGGAGCGTCGAAGACATCGCGAAGGTCGTCGCGTTTCTCGCTTCAGACGAAAGCAGTTTCACAACGGGCAGCGAAATCTTCGCCGACGGCGGCCTAGCGCAAGTTTGAGGCCAATGATCAAATCACCCGATAGTCAGGTACAGCTTTCGACTGTCTGGCGAATGAATTCGCTCGACAGTATGGAGGGCATTGCACTTGCGGAGGCCAGTCAGCCGTCTTGCTTACTTGGCCTCCTGCCGTTCGGTACCGTTTTGTACACGGTTTATCCGGGTTTGCTGATTGCCCTTACGATCGGCCTCGCGTCGACTTGGCTTTCGCAACATTACAATGCACCTGTGATGTTGTTTGCTTTGCTGTTCGGTGTGGCATTTAACTTTCTGTATGAGGAGCGACGTTGCATTGCAGGAATAGAGTTCGCATCACGCCCTGTCTTGCGAGCGGGAGTGGCTTTGCTCGGTGCGCGGATCACGCTGGAAAAGATGGCGAGTCTCGGCATCGGTCCGTTGATAATGGTCGTGACGGGTGTCGCCACGACCGTAGCGTTCGGCGTTGCGATGGCGCGCCGGCTAGGTCTAACACGAAAATTCGGTATCTTGTCCGGCGGCGCCGTTGCGATTTGTGGAGCCTCGGCCGCGCTAGCTCTATCGTCCGTTTTGCCAGCTGATCAGGAGCGTGAACGCAACACAATTCTTACTGTCGTGACCGTTACTGCTCTATCAACGCTCGCTATGATCGTCTACCCCGTCATTGCAACTGCGCTGCACATGGGCCCCGCGCACGCAGGAATCTTCCTCGGCGGTACCATTCATGATGTCGCCCAGGTGGTCGGTGCAGGCTATACGCTGTCCCAGGAAACAGGGGATGTCGCCACTTATGTAAAGCTGATCCGCGTAGCAATGTTGCTGCCGTTGGTGGCGAGCATCCTTTTGCTTATGACGATCTTCAATCCGGGCAACGCGGACGGAAGAGTACCTCAGATACCGTTTTTCCTGATAGGATTCGCGCTCCTCGTTTTGACGAATTCTTTCGTCGCTTTGCCACAATCCATAGTCGATGGGACGACGGATATTTCCCGCTGGTGCCTCGTGACGGCCATCGCGGCGCTGGGCGTCAAGACGTCATTTAGAGAATTGATGTCTGTTGGTTGGCGACCGGTTGTCCTTCTCGTCGCCGAGACCATATGGATCGCGTTGCTGGTGCTGTTCTCAGTCGAGTCTCTCATCTAAAGCGGATAAGTCGGTCTATCGCGGCATCAGTACTCGGAGGAGCAGAAGATGGATATCGGTTTGTTTTTGCCGGTCGCGACGAGAGGCTTTCTCGTTTCCACGACGTCGCCGCCATTCGATCCGACATTCGAGAGCATCCTGAGCATCGTGCAGCGCGCGGAAGCGGCAAATTTTGATTTCTGCCTGTCCATGGTGAAACTGCACGGATTTGGCGGACCGAGCCGCTATTGGGACGCTTGCCTGGACCCATTCACTGCCATCGCCGGCGTGCTTGCGCGGACCCACAGGATCAAGCTTTTCGCCTCGGCCCCCATTCTCGCTCTGCCGCCCGCCATGTGCGCGCGGATGGCCGCGACGATGGATTCCATCGCTCCTGGACGATTTGGCATCAACATCGTAACCGGGTGGCAGAAGGCCGAATACGATACCATAGGAATGTGGCCCGGAGAGAGCCACTACCGGCGGCGCTACGACTACGCCGATGAGTATGTCTCGATCCTTAAGCAGCTCTGGCAGACGGGCCGTTGCACATTCGACGGCGAATTCTTCCAGATTCGGGATTGCGAGGTCTTCCCCACGCCATCCTCGAAGATCGAAATCGTCTGTGCGGGGAGCAGCGACGCGGGGATGCGCTTCGCGGCGAAGCTGGGCGATTACAATTTCATCGGTCTCGGTGGAGTCAATTCGATCACGAGTATTAGAGCAACCACCGACCGGATGAAATCGGCCGCGCAGGCAGTGGGGCGAAGGATCGGCGCCTATGCCCTGGCGATGATTTGCGCGGATGAAACCTCGGAGATCGCGCGAGCGCGCTGGAAAAGATATAGCGAAGGCGTCGACCGTCAGGCGCTGGCATGGGCGTATGATCAGACCGTAATTGACCCGCACGCCAACTCCTCAAAAGACCTTAACCGCGCGGCGCAGGAGGCCATATCCGGCAAGGTGCCGGCTGGCGGTCTTTCCAACACGATATCAATGGGGATGGGGGCGCTGATCGGCTCTTATTCGGAGGTCGCCGAAATGCTAGATGAGCTTTCGACGGTCGACTGCGTGTCCGGCGTGATGGTGGCGCTAGCTGACTGGCACAACGATGTGGACAAATTCTGCAAATACGTCGAGCCGGCCATGAAATCGCGTGCCAAAAGGCAGGTCGTGAACGGCTAACAGAGGTGTTTGTCCAGCGTAACATCTGCTCTATTCGGCCACTCCGGATAAGGCAAGTCCGAAGGCTACGCGGTATTAATGGAGATCGTTCATGAGCAATCGCGAGCGTGTGTGGCACAAATATCTTTCGGAGCGTGACAAGTGGCTGGAAGACGAGTCCTTCTTCAACAAGAAGCCGGTAAATTTCGGCATGAAGCCGGCTCTGCTCTTGATCGACAATTATGTTGCGGGCCTGGGCGACAAGGCATTGCCACTAAAGGAGTCGTCGAAGACGTATCCGCTGAGCTGCGGTCTCGAAGGCTGGGCCGCCGTCGCTCAGCAAAAGCGCCTTCTCGATCTCTGCCGAGAAATGAACATCCTCATCGTCCACACGAATATTGACGTCGCGGCAAACAGCCCGCTTCTGTTCTATAACGCAATTCGAACGCATCCGACGAAGCGGACAATGAAGCCGGATCCGAATGCGCCATACGCCCACGATTCGAAACGTGCCTACGATTTTACGCCGGATCTAGCGCCGATCGATGAAGAGGTCGTCATCCTCAAGTCAGGCGCGAGCGCCTTTTATGGGACGCCGCTCGCCGGTGTTCTCACCCGATTTCGGGTAGACACGCTGCTCGTTTGCGGCGAAAGCACGAGCGGATGTGTACGCGCGACGGTCGTCGATGCTAGCATGCTTCTTTATCACACGATTGTTGTTGAAGAATGCGTCTACGATCGTACAGAGGCTTCGCACGCGATCAATCTGTACGATATGGATCAGAAATATGCCGCGGTGAAAGGGATCGAGGAGGTTCTTGGTTGGCTGAAGTCGGGCACGGCTCAGACAGGCTGAATAGGCGCCGTTTGTAGCGCCTCAATTGTTTAGTCCAACGGTATGGTGAAGCGGATTTATCCTGAAATCGCTCTGGTTCAGATGTCCAGGTCGTGCAGATGAACTCGTAAGGAGTGAGGCCTCGTAAGGCGCTTTGCGAAGTTATAGCCCAGTAAGAAGCTATGACTAGGGTGCGTTGATTCAGCGTGAGTGTCGTAGTGGTAACGCTGGAGACCGCTGACGATGGGTGAGGCAGGGGCGGATTGATTCGATTCCTGAATTTTTCATGGGGCTCCTTCCAGTTGGACCCGTTGTATTTGTTGGTCGTCGCATCCTTGGAGGATCCCTAGAGGCCATTATTGACTGTTTGCAATGTTTCTAACTCTACTCGAAGTAAACGCTTCACCGTCCGCAAACATCTTCAAGAAGAACGCATCCTTTTGCTGGTCTGACATGCTGGTCATCAGAGTCACGATCTGACCATCACCAGCAAGATATCGGCTCGCCGGCTCAGCAGCATCCAGAGCTTCAAACACGATGGCCGCAACCTGTTCAGGCGTTGATGCTGTGGATGACAGGCTCGAGCCCGCAACATTTGCGTAACCGCGATAAAGATAGGCGTAGCGCTCTTTGTCTGCGTCACTCAATGCCTGGAAGTCTTGCTCCAGACCGTCTAGCTGCTGTTGCATCATATTGGTTTTTATTCCTCCAGCAGGCGTAATGAGACTGACCTTCACCCCTTGAGGTTCGGCCTCGCGGCGCATGATATCGCACAGCCCCTCCAGCGCAAACTTCGAGGCAACGTAAGCCGACATGAAGGTGACGGCGACACGGCCTGCGATGGAACTGATCAATATGATCCGTCCGCCATTTTTCCGAAGAACCGGGAGTGTCGCCTGATAGATTGCCACCGCGCTGACGCAATTGACTTGATAGGTTTTCAAATAGGTCGAGAGCGCGGTCGTCTCCACGGAGCCGACACACGCAACGCCCGCGCATACAATGACGGCGTTCATCTCGGGACACGCCGAAGCCAGCGCGATCATCTTTTCGCGCGCGGTTTCAGGATATGAAAGATCGACGATGTTCGCGGAAACGCGACCGTCATGCCGTGAACGGACGAAAGCCGCTTCGTCCTCGTTAAGCACGGTCGAAATGACCGGGCGCCCGCGCGCGACAAGGCCGTCGACCACGGCCGATCCCACACCTCCCGCCCCACCCACGACCAGAACGATCGACATCGGATCACCTCCACCTATGACGGGCTGCCCTCGAATCATAGCGGTTCTCAAGAACGGACAGACCGGGACCTTCCCCCACCTAATCTTGCATCCGCAATCACTGCAACGCGTACTTAATATGGCTCGGTCAATAGATATGGCCCAGCTTAAGTAGGACGCCGGCAGCTCAGAAATCCGACGCCCTTACAGGAAATATTTTCTCGCGTTTGTGCAGAATGAACAAGCATCCTGCAGGGAGGAACGATGTCAAAAGCCAATGAACAGCTGATCCGGGATTTTATGGGATGCATATCGACGCAAGGTTTTGCCGCGGCGATCAGGAAATACGTGTCTCCGGACGTAATCTGGTGGTGGATCGGCAGGGGCGAAGTTCAGGACAGGCTCTCCGCGACAGGAGGGAAGCTCGAGCGCATCCTGGAAATCGGCCACGGCTTAAGATGACGATCCTCGAAATGATTAGCGAGGACGACAAGGTGGCGGTCCAGACCGAAAGCTATGCCAAGCTCAAGAACGGTACGGTCTATAACAATTCCTAGCATTGGCTCTTCGGGGTTCGTGACGGCAAGATCGTGCGGGCGCGCGTATGGACACCAGGCATGTGAACGAGATTCTCGGCCCTTATCGCTGAGCATGCACGTCTCTGTCCTGTGTTGACGAGCATCAAAGTCTGTCGGCGCGCTCTGCGTGTGGGAGTGGCAAGGTGATTACGAATCGCTTCTAGTCTTCCATCCGCCAAGGTGATCGATCCCGCCAGGACTTCAGAGCGGTGCTCGCCCACTCAGTCGATTTGTCTGTGTGGCATGAATTGCAGGGGTTAGGGATCTTGTAGGCGTCAGTGCTCGCGGGCGTGACAATGCGGAAAGTGTGCGCGCGGACATTCACGTCGGCGACCGTCTGTTCGATCTTGGGCATGTGACAGGCGACGCACTGGCTGCCCGGGCTGTCCGCTTTGTGGTGCGTATGCGTCTCGATCGAAGCCGAATGTGGTCCGTTCTGGGTGTTTGGTCCATGGCAGGTCAGGCACATCTGTGAAGTCGGTTCGCGCAGTTCGGCAGGATGGGGCGTGCCGTGGACGTCGTGGCAGCTGAAGCAGGTAACGCCCCGCGTATACATGAGGCTCTGGACGAAATCATTACCCTGCATGCGGTTCTTGTGCGCGGTTCCGTCGGCGAAGTGGGTAAATGACGTCTCACCCAATTGGTGCTTCTCCAGGTGCCAGAAGTCACTGAGATCGGCACCCATCTGAAAGCCGACCGCCCAATCATAATATTTGCCGTTGATCGGATTGCTCACCGGCTGGCCTTGGGAGTGGCACCGGATGCAGGTGTCATTGGCGCGCACATAGTCGAGCCGGGCGGGGTTTATCACCGTCTCCCGTACCGGGCTCTTCACATGGTCGCCACCCGGACCGTGGCAGCTCTCGCATCCGACATTCCATTCGGTGACCTGCTTGGTGGCAATGTCGTAGTTGACCGAATGACAGCCGTCGCAGAGCTGTCCGGTTGGGCGCTGGAAATTGTCCGGCGGGAAGAGAGTGGCCCACCAATCGGTGCCGTTTTTGACGAAATATGGCCGCCAGATTTTGTGGGTGACGTCCCATTGCGCCGGGAACGGGAAATAGTCGTCACCGACCTTCTTGAAATAGCGCTGCTTCCAGATGCTGCCATAGACGAAGGCGATATCGTCCTTGGCAAAATTGACCAGCGGATCGGGCTTGGATAGATCGGGAATGATGGCCTCGGGATGGTCGTGCGGATCGCGGACGACATTTGCCATCGGCGTCTTCTTCCACCGCTCATAGATCTCGGCGTGGCAGGATTTGCAGCTTTCCGATCCAACGAAATGGCCAGAGGCTTGGCTAATCGCGCCGCCCGCCGGATCACCGGCCATGGTGGCCGTCTTGGGCAGGTTTCGCATATAGAGCACTAGCTGCCAGACTTGCCGCTCGGGGAAGCTCCAGGCCGGCATCGCTGTGTTCCGGATGCCGTTGCGGATATGGTAGAAAGTCTCGCCGTCGCTCAGAGCGCCCATCAGCGATCGCAAATCGGGCGCACGGGGATAGGCACCGCCGCCAATCTGCGTCTTCCCGACACCGTCATAGCCGTGGCAAATCCCGCAATTTTCTTGAAACAGATCGCGCCCGGCGGCGATATCGGCCGGGTCCGATCCCAGCGGATTGGATCGGTCCCGTGCCGAGGCTGGCACGCTGTGGCGCAGCAGCCATGTCGCCACGGTAACTTCCACTGCTGGCGGTTCCGGGCGCGCGCTGGAGATCCCCGGCAGCGCGACGCGGTAGAGCAGGGCGATGGCGGCCAGAAGACCAAGAAGCCCGATGAGGGCGATCGTTGCGACACGCCTTCCAGCAAAGATCCGCGCAAGACGCATGGCGTATTATCCTAAATGGTTAGCTGATATGCCACATAGAACGATTCGCGGTAATCGCCATGCGATCGAAGATGCGATCCGCAATCGCGTCGAAAATGCGCTCGCCCATGCCCCGCAGACCAAGGAAATCGTGATCGCGGTGGATGCGGCGGGGTCGGTCAGCGTGTCCGATACCGGGCCGGGAATAGAGCCGCGGGACCGCGACCGGATTTTTGATTGATTTTGGCGCGGTAGGGGGAGCCGCCCGACGGGCGCGGGACTGGGCCTGGCAATCGTGGATCAGATTATGCGGTCGCCATGCGCGGGCCCGTCTATTTTTCGCCCTGGAGGCGTAACTCGCAATCGGGAATGAGCTTCTGAAAAATTGCGAGCAGGTCGTCGTAAGCAAAGGGCTTTCTCAGGAAGTTCGGGGCAAGATCGTGCTGCTGCGCAAAATTTGCCGCGGCGCCCCCGGATGTAACGACGACAGGGACACCAGGCTTGTGCGTGCGGACCCATTGCGCCAGTGCAAAGCCGTCTGTCCAACCCGGAAGTTTGACATCCGTGAAGACCAAATCAACCTCGCGGGCGGCAATTACGGCCAACGCTTCTTTCGCGTCAAATGCTTCGAAGACGCGAAATCCCACGTCGCGAAGGAATTCGGAGACCGCCAATCTGACCAGGATGTCGTCTTCGACGATAAGTACGCCTGGCCTTACCTGCTCTTCATCGACCCGAATCGCTGCCGGCACCCTCAACCTCACCTATTTTTGGGCCCCTCATTATCGTAAGAAGCCGTTAGAGAGCGTCCCGACCCGCTTCACTGAGGGGAAGATCGACCCCATTTAGGCAGACTTGCTCTGCCGTTCCTCCTCCCGCCGAGCCATGTGTTCCCATGAATCGGCAACGGATACAGTCCCCATCTGAGCACAATTTTCCCCGATTCTGCTCGCGGCACGCATAGGGGATTATATTTAGAAGCAGGAATGAAATTACTGAGCTGTGGAAAGTGGGGAAAACCGCGCCCCGTTCTTCGATGGGTACCCGTGATTCCCTTTGGCGTCCTTACACAGATGGCGGTGGCCATCAGGACGAAAACGATCAAAGTTCAAAAGTCATATCGTCCTGCGTGATCGCCGTAACCGACTGCCCATGATATTCGTCAATCGGCACGATCGACGAATCGCCTCTTATAACGAAGGTACCGTCAGACAACCAAAGCGGTGTGAACGTTGTCCTGACCGGCACGCGTCCCCCCGTCCTGAAGATCGGAGCCTCCATTGTAAGGTCAATGGCTAATGCATCGCCATTCCTCAGCGCTTTCTGAGTGGCCCGACTGGCCTCCGGCGTGGGACTGAAATATCTGTACCAGTCCAATAGCGGGATCTTAACGATATCGGCACGGCTAGCACCTTGCAGACGGCAGGCCCCAAGGGAGGTCTCGATCACCCATGGGGGATCAACCATCCACAAGGCCGAGGAGCTATGGGCATAGCGGACGGACCGGAGGATGGCCTGATCCGATTTCGAATCCTGCGCGCGGAGCATTGTCCGAAGGTGATTTCGTGTCGCGCGATCGGGAACATGCTTGCCAGATTCCCACCTTGAGACGGTGGTTTGCTGGACGCCGCACAAAGCTGCCAAATCCGCCTGGTTCAAGCCGCGGCTCAACCGAATTTGCTTGATCAAATTGGTCCAATTCACCGTCGACGCCCTATCCGGATCTGTGCCACTGCGATCGCATTATGCATATATATGCGTGAAAAGCAGCCGATCGCCTTGCGGATTCTTGAATTTCGATTCGGCGCCGATCAACACTCCCAGCGATGACCACGGGCCGGCGGTAACCCTTGCTCCCTTTCGACGGTGCTGGAGAGTACGACACTCACCGGCAATTTTACGGAGGGCGGGGTCGCTACGATCTGTGCGCAAATTTATAATAAATCAGGGGGATCGGATGTCGCAGGTGAGAAGGATCACAACATCGGTTTTTGCGTTCATAGCCAGTGCCTCTGTGGCCTCTTACGGTCACGCGCAGGGCAACGCGCCGCCATCTCCGGCCAGCGGAGGCCTGGAGGAAATGACCGTGACTGCAAACAAGCGCGAGGAATCGCTTAGCAAGGTCGGTCTCACCGTCACGGCATTGGGAGGCCCTCAGCTCGAGCAGCGGCGCGTCGCCACCTTGCAGGATCTGACCGCGGCCGTGCCCGGCTTGATCTACACGCAAACCGAAACCGCCACGCCCGTGATCACGCTTCGTGGCATCGGCTTCTATGATTCTTCGCTCGCCGCGCTTCCGGCGGTGACGGTCTATATGGATCAGGCGCCTCTGCCGTTCCCGGTCGAGGCAAGCTTGGCGCTGTTCGATCTCGAGCGCGTCGAAGTGCTGAAAGGACCGCAAGGTACGTTATTCGGCAACAACGCGACGGGCGGCGCCATCAACTACGTCGCGGCGAAACCGACCCGGGACCCGGAAGGGGGAATAAGCCTCACCTATGGCCGCTTCAATACCTTCGACACCGATGCCTATATCAGCGGGCCCTTGAACGACCAGCTCGCGGCGCGTGTGGCCATCAAGACCTCCAATGGCGACGGCTGGCAAAAAAGCGCAACCCAGCCGGGGGTCGTCAATGGGGCTCCCGACAATTTCGCCGGCCGCTTTCTTTTGGATTGGGAGCCCACCAACCGGCTGCACGTGCAGATTAATGTTAACGGATGGCGTTACGGCACGGAGCCGGAGCAGGGGCAATTTGTGGCTTTCATTCCCTCTTTCACCGATGGAATACCCAAAGGCTCGCTCTTCAAATTGATCCCGAACGCGAATAACAATCCGCAATCGGCGGACTGGACGACGGGGCAGTTTTCGCCCAAAGCAGATAACACGCTTTTTCAAGCCACGGTTCGCGTCGATTATGATGTGACGGATGCAATCGTCCTCACATCGATCACATCCTATACCGACTATTCGCAGCGTCAGTCGCCGATCGGCACTGGACTGAATGCAAATCGCAGCAATTTCTATGAGGATGACGGGAGTATCATCAACAGGTTCGAGGAGGTGAGACTATCCCAGAATAAGGACCCAGTCTTCCGATGGACGATCGGCGCCAATTATGAGCACGACGACATGTCCGAATTCCAGTACCTCAATGCGAGCGACGGTACGGCCTATTATACGCCGGATTTCTTTGGCGTTGTTCACGAGCAGTGGAGTGATGCCACCAGCTTGCAATCTGCCGATACTTATGCCGGCTTTGCGAACGCCGAATACACGCTGGGTCAGCTGACGTTCAAAGGCGGTCTACGATACACGGAGTATGATCGCTCTGCGGAAAACTGCACCTATGCCATCAACAATGATCCGCTCAATATTATCTTTCAGGACATTTTAGGAAGGCCTACTCCCTTCAACTCCAGCCAGTGTTTTAGTTTTAGCTCGATCACCTTCCAGCCGGGACAACTCTTTGCAAGCATTTCCGAGCACAATCTGTCGTGGCGTGCGGGGCTCGATTGGAAGCCCGCGGACAACATTCTGGCTTATGCGAACGTCGCAAAAGGCTACAAGGGCGGAAGCCTCCCGACTTTGACCGGCACAACACAGACATCGTTTCAGGCGGCGAAACAGGAATCCGTTCTGACCGAAGAAATCGGTGCCAAGCTCCAGTTTTTTGACCGGCGTTTGTTTGTCAATGTCGCCGCGTATCATTCGGGCTATGACAACAAGCAGATCAAATCGAAGCTATATGATCCCGTCTTCGCTTATTTGCCGGCGCTCGTGAACGTTCCGAAATCTGTGATCAATGGCGCGGAGCTGGAGATTTCCGCTCGCCCGGTTGAGTCGCTGACGGTCGGGGCCTCGGCAAACTTCGTGGATTCGGAGCTGAAAAATACGATCGGACCCAACGGCGCCTTCCTGATTAGCAATGCGAATAGCCAGGTCAATGCCGCGGGGAATCCGATCCCCTATTCACCGAAATGGTCGCTTGCGGGTAATTTCAATTATGATTTTCCGATCGGGACGGCCAGGGGATTTTTCGGCGGACAGGTGCAGTATAGGTCGAAGACAAATGCCTCGATCGCTGCGGAGCCGATTGAGGATATCCCCAGCTATTATACGATCGACCTTCAGGCCGGCGCCGATTTTTCGGACGGCAAATACCGGGTTATGTTCTGGGGTAAGAACTTATTGAATGAGTTTTATATCACCAACCGGAACTTCAGCTATGACGGCGTGGTGCAATTCCCCGGTATGCCGCTGACCTATGGCGTGACGCTCACGGCGAAGTTCTAATTCCGATTTCTCAAGCTCCTGGCCGTCTTGTTCTGCAGATGGGACGGCCAGGAGTTCAAGATGTGCATGGTGACTTGTGCCCATAGCTGACAAACCACGAAATCCAATTTTCAACGACAACAAGTTCAAGATCGGAACATTTGCCACCAATACGATCGGCTCCTGGCATACGACGGCGCCCGAGGCCTATCAGCCGACATGGGAAGATTCCTTGCGCATCGCCAAGCTTGCGGACAGCGCGGGCTTCGAGGCCATTCTCGGTCTCGCGCGCTGGAAGAATCCGGGCACGCATGCGATCGATCATCGCGGCAATGTCGTGCTCGATTCCTTCACCTGGACGGCCGCTCTTGCCATGGCGACGCGCCATTGCGCGCTGTTTGCGACAAGCCATGCGCCCACGGTTCATCCCCTGGTGATCGCCAAGCAGGCGGCGACGATCGATCATATTTCAGGCGGGCGTTTCGGCCTCAATGTCGTGGGCGGATGGAGCCGGGCGGAGTTCGAAATGTTCGGCCTGAAGCTCTTCGAACATGATCAGCGCTATGATTATCTCGAAGAATGGGTCACCGTCGTCTACAAGCTCTGGGAATCGAAAGAGGAATTCGATTTCGACGGGCGCTACCTGAAGCTCAAGGGCGCGCTCTCCAGGCCCCAGCCGATCCAGAAGCCGCATCCGCCGATCATGAATGCCGGCATTTCAGGCCGCGGTCAGCGATTTGCCTGCCAATATGCCGATTGTTGCTTCGTCACATCGGAACTCACCAAGGAAGAGATCGCAAGCTATCGGAAAGTGGCACGCGAGCAGTTCGGCCGCGAGATCGGCGTCTGGGCGCAAATCCCGATCCTCCAGCGCAAGACGCGCGCGGAAGCCGAGGAGGCGCTGAATTATTTTGCGGTCCAGAATGAGGATGGCCCGGCCGTCGATGGATGGCAGTCGGGCGCTTTGGCCGAATCCCGGTCTTTGACCAATGAGACCGTAAAACTTACCCGCCTGATGTTCGCCACGGGCGGCGTGCCGATTCTCGGGAGTGCGCGGGACATCGCCGATCAGATCGAAGCGCTGTCCGAAAAGGGCCTGGACGGCATTCTGTCCGCCTGGACGGATTTCGACGACGGCCTGCCCCGCTTCATCGGTGAGGTGTTTCCGCTATTGGAACAGCGCGGCTTGCGCAAGCCGTTTCAGCCGCCGCATCCCTGACGAATGTTCGTTCAGTCGCCTTCTTCCGAGACTCTCTGGTGAAATGCGGCAAGTACCGCGGCCAGCACGCAGCCTGCAAGGATGCCGAAGGTCAGGTCCTTGGCCAGAGTGAAACCAAGTGTGGCGAGCAGGACGAGCGCCATACGCCAATCGCGCAAGAGGCGGACGAACTCCGCACGCTCCACCATATTCCAGGACACCACGACCAGCACGCCGGCCAATGCCGAGAGTGGGACGAAGCTGGCGAAAGGGGCAGCGACCAGCATGAACAGCAGAAGGAAGCCGGAGTGCATGATTCCGGCCAAAGGGCTGCGCGCTCCCGCCCGGATGTTGGTTGCGGTGCGCGCGATCGTTCCCGTCACGCTGATGCCGCCGAACAGAGCCGAGGCCACATTGGCGATGCCTTGGGCGATCAGCTCCATATTGGGACGGTGTTTGCGGCCGGTCATGCTGTCTGCCACTTTGGCCGACAGGAGACTCTCGATTCCGCCCAATAGCGTGAAGGACAGCGCTGAAGGCAAAAGCTGCAAAAGGCGATCCGGCGTCATCGACGGAAAATTGGGGACCGGTAAACCGTGAGGAAGCTCGCCGAAGCGGCTGCCGATGGTCTCGATCGGAAGATGCAGCAAGACCGCTGCCATGGATGCCGTCACCACCGCGATCAACATGCCCGGCCAGGCGGGCCTATAGCGCCTCAGAACGAAGATCAGCCCGGCCGATGCCACGCCAAGAACCAACGTCGCCGGCTTTTCGCTCGGCATTGCCTGTGCAATCGCCACGAGTTTGGGAATCAGCGGACCGGGTTCCGGTCCGCTCAGTGTGAGGCCGCCGAGGTCCTTTAATTGGCTGGCGAGAATGGTCACGGCGATGCCGCATGTGAATCCGACGGTAACCGCATGCGGGATGTGCCGGATCAATGAGCCCAATCGCAATGCCCCTATTAATGTGAGCATCAGTCCCGACAGCAGCACGGTCAGCAAAAGGCCGTCGATGCCGAATTTGGCGCCTGTTGCGGCAACCAGAACGATGAAGGCGCCCGCCGGGCCGCCGATCTGGAACCGGCTGCCGCCAAGCGCGGAAACCACAAAGCCCCCGACGATCGCGGTGCATAGTCCGCGACCTGGCGATACGCCGGACGCCACTGCGATTGCCATGGAAAGCGGGAGCGCAACGATGGCTACTGTTAGCGCTGCGATCATGTCCTTTCGGAAAAGGCCGAATCCATAGCCTTCCCCGAACATCGAGAGCAATTTCGGGCGGAAGAGATGTGCGGTCGCTGATCCGTCAGGCATTTTGGATCGCGCCTGGGACAATTTTCCTGTTCACTAAGGCGATGCCGTCTTGACGGTCCGCACCTGCCAGCAGCCCGCGCCAGCCAAATCATTGGGAACAATGCCGGCGGGGCCGAGACTGCGGCACGCGATCATCTCTCCCGTCGTCGTGTTCAGGCGCCAGACGATCCCCTCGGAACCGGCGGCCGTGAGGATATAGGGTGCCGCGGCTGGTGGCGGTCCGGCATGGGAGGCGGCAATATGGGCAGCGTAGCCAAGACCGAGCGCCAGAATCGCGGTTCCCAACACCCCAGCCAGCGAAGCGATGACAGTGCCAATCAGCGGCGGGGCCACGGGTTTGGCCTCGATTTTTGGTGCCTCATCGGGCTCTTTAATGCTTTTAGTCAGAGCCGCCTGTGCCATTTCATTCACCTTGTCCTCGCGACCTGCCAACCTCAGTCAGATCTGGGCGCTTCACCCGTTTATACCAAAGCTCTTTGATCACGACCCATAGGGGGTCGTGATCAAAGAGCCCCTCAAGCGCCGGGCGGCCCAGGGCGCATTCGCGCCCGTTCCGTCGGGCCGACTTGCCACAGGCAAGTCGGCTCACCCGACTTCACCCGTCCGCCTTGGCTCGCGCCATTCGGCGCGTGCTCGCGGTCGCTCGCTGATACCAAGGCCCGATGAGTCAAGCTCATCGGGCCTTGGTATTAGTCCAATCTAATCCCGTCGGCGGTATAGGAAATTGATCTCAATCAATCTTGTGACGTCGGCGAGGAACCGGACGTCCCTGCCGATTTGGGTCTCCAATCTTCGGCGTGTCGCATCCGCTATTCTGCAGCACTCGCGCATGGACCATTGATCTTGGTCACGACTTTGACGACGGTCGGATCGTCGGCGATCGCCTCGATCGAAAAGCCCAGCTCGCGCGCCATATCGAGCATCGTTGAATTGTCCCGCAGGACATAGCCCCAGACGGAGGCAATGCCGCGGCTCTCGGCATAGGTCAGGATTCGCTTCATCAGCTTCCAGCCCAGCCCTTTGCCCTTAAGATCGCTGCGCACCAGCACGGCATATTCCGCACTTTCATTGTCGGGATCGGCGATGATGCGGACGACCCCGACGATCGCCGGCTCTGGCCCCGACATATCCTGGGCAACCAGCGCCATTTCACGGTCATAGTCGATCTGCGTCAGTCGCGCGGCGAGCACGGGTGGAAGGCTCTTCAAGGGCGTCAGGAAGCGCAGGCGCATGTCTTCGGGTGCAACCTTTGCAATCATCGCCTGGATCATTGGTGCGTCTTCGGGTCGGATCGGACGCAGCCGGAAGCTTTGTCCATGCGGCGTCGTGATCACGTCCTCCAGCGACTTTGGATAGGGGCGGATCGCCAGGCGCTGCCGTTCGCCGGCATGGGCGGTAACCTTGACCCGTGCATCCAGGGCGATTGCGCCAGCGGAATCGACCAGCAGCGGATTGATGTCGATCTCGGTGATTCCGGGATGATCGATGACGATCTGCGAGATCTTGACCAGGATCTCGGCCACGGCCTGGATATCCGCCGCCGGCTTGCCGCGGAAACTCTGCATCAGCTTGGCGACCCTTGTCTGGCGGATCAGGTCATGCGCCAAGGTCAGATTCAGGGGCGGCAGAGCGATCGCTTTGTCAGCCATGATTTCGACGGCGGTTCCGCCGTGGCCGAAGAGCAAGATCGGCCCGAAGGTGCGATCGGTGGCAGCGCCCAGGATCAATTCTACGGCATCCGGGCGATCGATCATCTCTTCGACGACAAAGCCCTCAATTCGAGCCTTAGGCGCGGCTTCCGCGATGCGCCGTGCCATCGCATGCGCCGCCTCCAGCACCGCCGCGTCGGCCCCAAGATTCAGCACGACGCCACCGACATCAGATTTATGTGTGATATCCGGCGACAGGATCTTCAGCGCGACCGATTTTGCGCCGGTGGCGAAGATGTCCATTGCGTGCGCAGCGGCGGCGGCAGGATTCTCTCCAATGCGTGTTGCCGCGGTCCGAATGCCATAGGTCTCCAGAACCGCTTTGGCCTCGGGCTCGGTCAGAAAATCGCGACCGCACTCTAGGGCCTGCTTCAGGATTTTCGCGACACCAGCCTGGTCGGCGCCGAAATCGGGGAGCGACGGCGGCACCTCGTAGAGCAATTCCTGGTTCTTCTGGTAGCGCACCAGATGCATGAAGGCGCGAACCGCAAGTTCCGGAGTCTCAAAGGACGGAATGCGATGTTCCGAGAATATGCGTCGTGCATCAGCTGCTGCCTCACCCCCTAGCCAATTGGTCAGGATTGCTGGCCGTGGATTCTGGACATGACTGTCCGGCCTGCTGGCGGCATTGATGACAGCGCGCGCCGCTTCCGCAGAATCGGCGATCGCGGTGGGGCAGTTCATCGTCAGAATGCCGTCCACCCCAGGATCCTCGATCAGTACGGCCATGGCATCGGCATAGCGGCTGCCTGGCGCGTCGCCAATGATGTCAACCGGATTGCCCTTGGACCAAGTTTTCGGGAGCACGGCGTTCAGCCGTTCGATCGTTGACGGCGACAATTCCGCAAGCCGGCCACCTTCTTCGATCAGGCAATCGGTCGCCATGACACCGACGCCGCCGCCATTGGTGAGGATGGCCAGACGATCGCCCGTCACCCTGATTCCCGAAGCCAGCGTTTCGACTGCAGTGAAAAGCTCCTCCAGTTCCAGCACACGCAGCATGCCGGCACGGCGGAAGGCGGCGTCATAGACGTCGTCGGCGCCGGCCAGCGCACCGGTATGGCTGGTCGCCGCCTTGGCGCCTTCGGGGCGCCGGCCGGCCTTGACCACGATGACCGGCTTTAGCCGCGCGGCGGTGCGCGCCGCCGACATGAATTTGCGCGCGTCGCTGATGACTTCGACATAGAGCAGGACCGCCCGAACGCGCGGATCGAGCGCCAGATAATCCAGCATGTCGCCGAAATCGACATCCGCCATGTCGCCCAAGGACACGAGATGCGAGAAACCGATCGCGCGACTGCGCGCCCAATCCATCATCGAGGTTAGAATCGCACCGGATTGGGTCACGAAGGCCAGTTCGCCGCTTTGGGGCTGTCCCGGCGAGAAGGATGCGTTCAGGCCAATCCCTGGCACCGCTACGCCCAGACAATTTGGGCCGATGATCCGCAGCATATGCGGACGCGCCGCGTCCAATACGGCCTGCTGCAAGGCGCGGCCCTGGGTTCCGGATTCGCCGAAGCCTGCGGTCAGCACGACGGCACCGCGCGTCCCGCGTGCGCCCAATTGCGCGATCAGTTCGGGCACGGTCTCGGGCGGGGTCGCGATAATAGCGAGATCAGGCGCCATGGGCAGAGCGGACACGTCGCGATAGGCAAGGGTGCCGCCGATCGCCGCCTCATGTGGATTGACCGGAAAGATCGGCCCGGCAAACCCACCCTGGAATAGATTTCGTGCCACGACATTGCCAACCGAATGCGGTCGGTTCGAGGCGCCGATCAGGGCAATGGAGGCCGGATGGAACAGGGCGTCCAGATTCCGGATCGTCATGTGTGAACTCTCGGTTATGAGTGGCGTCTTGACTCTATGTCGGCCGCCGCACCGCACACATTGATCTGGCTCAAACTCTTAGCGGGATGCCAGATATGCGGCGACCGCTGCAATTTCCGTCTCGGCAAGCGGGCCCGATACCTCGTGCATCGTCTCATTGGCACGCGAATTTGAGGAAAATGCCTGAAGCTGCCGGATCAGATAGGCGCGGTGTTGCCCGGCGAGACGGGGGAAGGTGCCATTGCCCTCGGCCTTCTCGCCATGGCAACCCATGCAGGAAGACACGCCGCGATCGGGGATGCCTGCTTCGAAGATTGTCTTGCCGGCCAGAATCTGGGCCGGATCCTGCGGCTTTCCGGGCGCGGGATTCTGGCTCGAATAGAACGCGGCCAAGCCGGCGATCGTCGGATCGGTCAACCGCGCGGACATGCCCCACATATAAGTATGCGCATGCGGGTCCGCACGCGAATGGTCGCGGAAGGCCTTGAGCTGGGTCTCGAGATATTCGCCGGACTGTCCCGCCAGATTGGGGAAAGTCGGATTAAGACTTCGGCCCTCCAGGCCATGGCATGAGGAACAGACGTGGCGCGTGCCCTCCAGCTCTGCTTCTTGGGCGATTGCGCTGGTTGTCGCGACGGCGGCCAGCAGAAGGATCACGGCGCGTATTGTGCGGGACATTGGTCTATCCTCGCGGCCGTCAGAAGGCGAACCACACATAGAGGTACAGAGTGTCGTTGTCGGCGGCATTGGCGCCGGCGCCATCGAAATTCGTCGCCGAGCCGTTGAAGCGCAGATAGTGGATATATTGCAGACCGACCTTCATGTTCACCCAAGGCGAGAAAGACGGGCCGCCGCGATTGAACGGCATGTAGTTCACTTCGGCAATGAGGCCGGCCGAATTTGGCTTGCCGTTGTTCGAGGGCAGTCCGGAATAGAGCGTGGGATCGGCGGTGCCGGCGCTCTGGAAATAGCCGGCCGTGGCGCCATAGGTCTGGTCGTACCAATAGCTGGACTTGACCTTGAAGCTCCGGAGATGGTCGCGATCATTGCTGGCATTACCCAAAGCGAGGCTGGCGTCATAGGTGTCGTCTTCCACGACATAGCTCGCTTGCACCGATACGCTGTCCTCGTCGGCAAGGAATTGATACTGGGCGTCCACGCCGTAATTGATCTGCTGATCGGTGCCATTGCCATTGACCCGGGTGGGTTGGAGCCGCGCCGCAAATCCAAAGGTGCCGACCTCGAAACTGTTGCGACCCCATTGGGGCTCGACGGCCAGGCGCCAATACGGAGCCGCGCCCACGATGGCAAAAGCATAGGGATCGACGCCCAGAACCTTGAACGTCGAAGGTGACAAGGTGCGATACAGGCCGACTTCGCCATAGACCAGCCGGTCGACATAAGCATAGGCATTGAGACCGATGACTTGTTGTGCGGTGCCGCCTTGTAGAAGTGGTGCCGCGCCAGGGACGGCAACCAAAGGCGATTGCTGATAGGGATAGCCCCAGGCCGGCGTCGAGTTCCAGGGATCGGTCACGCTGGGATTGTTGTTGAGACTGACCCCTAGCACCGTCTCGCCGCCGAACCAGTTCGCGACCCCGGCATAGCGGACATCCAGATTGTCCCAATGCACGGCGCGCTGGGTATTGTCATAGGTCGCCTGGATGAAGGCGCCGACATTTGAAGTGATGCGGCCGCCGGTAAACAGGCTGGTCACTTCGAAGGCCGCATTGTCATTAGCGCCGAAATTGGGGTTCTGGCCCGGTTCGTCCTTGGACGTGTGCGTGAACGAGGCGATTCCCATCACTGACACCGGCGGAATGTCGGATTGCCCGCCGCCGAATGTGTAGCCGTTCAGCTTGAACAATCGGCCATAGGGCGTGAGTTCTGGAAATCCGTTGTGGCAGGCGGCGCATTGCTGGCCAGTTTGCCTTGCATAGAGCGGCAGGGCATCGGCGACAGGAGCCATCATCGCGAATACGACCTCGATGACGAGGGCGCCTAGAATACGAAGCATCGAATGGCCCATGGAACTCTCCCCGCCTGCGAGGGAGAGTGTGGCGTCGAAACTGACCGAAGCCCTTGATCCACATCAAGAGCCAGTATGACTGCGCCCCCGGGTCCCGTGATTCCAAACTTCAGCCACTCCGGTGCGGTCTCTGACCTAGATCAAAGTGACAGGGTCGGCATTGCCGCGGCCGTCGACCGAGTCGAACCTTTCCGTAAATTGCGCAGCACCGTCCAACGGCGCGATCCTGGCGGCGGTGGGATCAATGTCGCGCGCGTGCTGAAGCGTTTCGGCGCCGATGTCACCGTAATTTATGTTGCCGGTGGCGCGGCCGGCCAATATTTGCAGCGCCTGGTCGCATGTGAAGATTTGCGTTCTGTGGTGATCGCGATCGAAGAGGAGACCCGCCAGGATCTGAGTTTTTTCGAGCGGCAGGGCGGGCAGCATTATCGTTTCGTCTTTTCTGGTCCGATGATGGGAGCAAAGACCCAAGCCGATTGCCTGCTGGCGATTGAAAAACTTGACCCGGCGCCCGCGTTTCTGGTCGCCAGCGGCAGCTTACCGCCGGGCTTGGCGCCTGAATTCTATGCTTTGGCCGCGCGCAGCGCCAAAACTCGCGAGATCAAATTCATCCTCGACACATCGGGTCCCGCGCTTGCGATGGCGCTGGCCGAAAGGCCCCATCTGATCAAGCCAAACTTGCGCGAATTACGTGAATTGAGCGGGCTTGGTTTGGACTCTGAGGCACAGATCATTGCCGCGGCTAAAGCATTGGTCACCCAGGGGCGCGCCGAATTGGTCGCGCGGTGAGCCTTGGTGATGGCGGTGCCGTGTTAGCCGGGCCCGAGAGCTGCTGGCGCGGCCATGCGCCAAAGATCCGGGCGGTGAGCACGATCGGCGCTGGAGATAGTTTCCTGGCCGGTCTGGTTTGGGCGCTGGTTCAAGGTCAGAATCCGCCCGATGCTTTGCGTCTTGCGCTGAGCGCGGGTTCGGCCGCCGTTCAGATGCCGGGTACCGAGCTTTGCCGTCCCGAAATCGCCGGAGAACTCTTGGCCAAGATCGAGATCGAGACCGTGTCGTGCGGCTAGCCGGCCCAGATGACCGCTTGGCGCGGCGCGCGCGAAGCTCAGCCAGAACGTCAAGTAGCCGTGGAACGATCGATCGTCTTTGTCATGTGCGACTTTTGATTCCGATCAAGAATCGATTCGATGAATACGCCTAATGTCGAGAGGATACATCGACGGATCGGAAGGACATCTCATGTCGATCAAGACTATTCTGACCGGCATCAGCGGCGGGTCGGCCACCAGCGGCGCAATCGAGCTGAGCTGCCGTCTGGCGAAGCAGTTCGGCGCCCATCTCGAAGGCCTTCATGTCCGGCTCGACCCGGCTCAGTTGGCCGCCATGGCCTGTGTCGGCGGCTATGCCATGCCGATGGACGGCGAATGGACAGACCGTATGAACAGTGATGCCGACACCCTGGCGCGGAAGATGAACAAAAGCTTCGACGACGCTCTGCGCCAACATGGGATGGCGGCGACGGACCAGCCCGGGCCTGCCGGCGCTTCCGGCGCCTGGCGCGATGAAACCGGCTATGCGCCCACATTGATAGCGCAGCGCGCCCGCTTCTTCGACTTGGTCGTTCTGGGCCGCTCGGAACGGGTCGTCAATCAGCCCTCGACCGAAACGATCGAAGAGACCCTGGTGCAAAGCGGCCGGCCGGTTCTGATCGCGCCGGCGACGACACCGGAAACCCTCGGTCAGACCGTCGCGTTGGGCTGGAACGGCTCGCCCGAAGCCGTGCGTGCTACCTCTGCCGCCCTGCCATTCCTCAAAGCGGCACGTTCGGCCGTCGTCATCACGGTTGGCGACAAGCACAAATCCAGCGTCGAGACCCTTCGGCGCTATCTGGACTGGCACGGGGTCGGCACGCGCCACCGCGAGGCCGCGACGGAATTCGGCTCTGGACCCGGCGACGTGTTGTTGGCGACGGCGCGCGACGAAAACGCGGATCTTCTGGTCATGGGTGGCTACGGGCGCGGGCCGTGGCGCGAATTGCTGTTCGGCGGCGCATCCCGGGAGCTCATCGACACAAGCCGGCTGCCGCTCCTGATGTGCCATTGACCGAGCCCGCACAAGGGAACCCCGAGACGCTCCATCATCACGGCTTTCGAAGCATCTGCGCCGCCGCTCCAACCGTTCACGAGCGGTTGGGCGTCCTCTGATAGTCTTCAATCCCGCTG
>Ga0206953_1044_pt1 | contig 25901 bp, 31 predicted proteins | sample Alteio_BWOrgHeat_36_FD_152977 | JGI IMG/M metagenome (GOLD analysis project Ga0206953, IMG submission 152977) | Enriched cells from forest soil in Barre Woods Harvard Forest LTER site, Petersham, Massachusetts, United States -... | ecosystem: Environmental > Terrestrial > Soil > Temperate forest >...
CTTTTGTTTTTTCAGAAAGCATCGTAATAACTTCAGCCATCGTAATTTCTCCGGTCTTGGGATGCATTTCTTCCTTTTTAACTTTGTCAAATTCTTCTTTATCAAATGTTCTAAATTGTTTTATCCAATCCGCATGTGAATTTTTCTTTACCTTTTTAAGTAATGCAATCAGCGCGTCTTTTGCATCGGCGACAATTGGTACTTCCGCTTGTACATTCTTATTTAATTCTGCAGGATCGATATCTATATGGATGATTTTTGCTTGCTTTGCATAATCCGAAAGCCGTCCTGTCACCCGATCATCAAACCGCAATCCGACAGCAAGGATCACATCAGCTTTATTTGTCAAAAGATTGGGTCCATAATTTCCATGCATGCCGAGCATTCCTACATACATCGGATGATCACTTGGCATTGCGGATAATCCGTGAAGCGTTGAACCAACAGGAATACCTGCTTTTGCAGCCAGCTGCATTACCTCCTTTTCTGCTTTGGAAATCAATATACCATGACCTATGAGCATAAATGGACGCTCTGCTGTATTCAATAAATTTGCCGCGGTTTCAATTTGTCTTTCATTGGGTGTAGTATTTGGCTGATAACCGACAATTTGTGGAATTTTGTTATAAGAAAACTCCATCATATCAAATTGTGCATCTTTTGTGAGATCAATAAGAACAGGTCCCGGCCTTCCGGTACTTGCGATATGAAAAGCTTTTGCAAAAACCTCAGGAATTTCTGAAGCATTGGTTACCTGATAATTCCATTTTGTTATCGGTGTTGTGATACCTACGATATCGGCTTCTTGAAACGCGTCGGTACCTAAAAGTGATGAAGCAACTTGACCGGTGATGCACACCATCGGGACAGAATCAAGCATTGCATCAGTTATCGCAGTAACAAGATTGGTAGCGCCAGGCCCTGAAGTAACAAGTGCTACACCCGGCCTACCGGTCATTCGGGCGTACCCTTCTGCCGCGTGACCTGCTCCTTGTTCATGGCGAACAAGAATGTGACGGATTTTATCCTGGTAATCATACAGTGCATCATAAACAGGCATAATTGCACCGCCTGGATATCCAAAAATGATATCGACTCCTTCTGCAAGAAGTGACTCCATAACTGCCTGTGATCCTGTCATTTTTTTCATAAAACAAAAAAACCCGCCTGTGTGGCGGGGTGTATTTATTGTTGGTCAATAAAACCCGCCGTTAGTGGGTAATAAGGACGACAATAAGCTGTGCTCTTTTTGAATTCATAAGTATGAAATAATTGTACTGCTATTGATAAAAAAAAACAAGAGGTAAATGGATTTATAGGCACTTAAGAGCTGAGAGACATTGGTTTCGCATAGCGCCTGCCGGAACTTGATTACACTGCGCACATTCGGATTGTTGCTGATTTTTCGTCATTCCTGCTCCTGTTGGCGGTGTTACTCCTTTCATTGCTCTCTGCATCATGGAAGAATAATCAACAAAGCTAACATCTGTCGGGACAGTAAACAATGACGAATCAACAGACCAGCCGCCACACGAGTAATCGGCTTTTTGATTCATGTTGACTGCTTGAGAAGGAGTTTGATTATCTGAGGGTGAATTGCCAGTATTTGCGTTTTCTTGTGCTGCCTGGTGTTTGATCGTATCAAGTGACATTTTATAGCCATCTTTTTGACCATCGGTCCACATATAGACATATTTACTGTCATTGATCATATGCGTCTGAGATGTCGTGCCATTGTTGGTTGACTGAAAATCACCACGCATTTTGCCAACTCCGATGTAAACAGTTCCCGAACTGTTATCTGTTTTATCAGCAAAAGTACATTTGAGACTTCCTGTCATAGAGAAAAAGTCAAAAAGCGACTTCTTTTGAGTCGTAGCTTGCGTCATTTGGTCTTGTGCTGAATGAACAGGATTTGAGGAAGAACGGCCGAAGAGAGAGAAGACTCCTGCACCGAGAAGAATCAAAATAATTACGACAAGAATAATTTTAGTCGTTTTATTCATTTTAAAGAGAGTATAAAGCCTTTCATAAGAATATGCAATATGCAACTCATGTATGGATATCTGTTCTGTAATCTGCGTATAGCATAGACACTCATTATTGTGCTATAAAAAAAGAGGCAGGAGATTATTTATGAATTCATTTCCTATAACACCTGCTCCTTCTATACACAAAAATTATCATCTGCTTCTTACTTTTCTTATCATTCTTGCATTACTTTCGCTGGGTACTACGATCTACTTATTACTAAGACACACTGCTTCACCATCATTTTCTTCCAACACTTCTTCAAAATCCTTAATCAGTGGGACCTTTGATATTAATGGTGTCATTCCACCTGACGCTATAGTTGTTTTGAAACGCACTAATGCATCTTCTCCCACAGACACGGCTAAGGTACCTCAAAGCTTTCCTGCTGTTGATCAAGGAACATGGAGCTTGGATGACGACGCAGCGGGAAAATCGTATATTGTTACAGCTAGTATTGTTTCTCAAGGGAAAACAATAGCGATCTCAGATCCGATTGAAGTGACAGCTCCAGCTGCTGATGAAACAATTACTTTCAATATTCCTGCAGCAAATCCAACAGGCTCTGCCATTATTTCCGGTAATATTCATGTCGACGGCTATATTCCTTCTGGAGCAACAATTACTGTCAAAGGCAGAATTCTCGGCAAAGCAGCGTTTTCTACGATTGCCGCAAATCTACCTGCTACGCCAACACAATTTATGAGCTATGCAAGTGCTGTTGCTGGACAAACATATGAAGTAATCGGCGTGCTTCTTGATAGTACAGGCAACCAAATCGGTTCTTCATCAGCATTGGAAATAACTGCGCCTGCACTTAACGAAACACTTACCATCAATTCTCAGGCGGTACCTCCTGCAACCCCTACACCAACAATTACTCCTGTCAGTGTCACAACAACACTGCAATCGTCCACCCCTACCCCACCTCCGACACCACCTATGATCTCAGGAAGTATTAATTTTAATGGTGTCGCGCCGGCCAATTCTCGAATTGTCATCTTTGAAAAAGTATATAATGCTCAACAATATCAAGTTGCTGTCAACAATGTGACACCTGCCGACGGTACAACATGGCAATGGACAGGTGCACAGGTTGGGACATGGTATAACATCATTGCTATTCTTAAACAAACACAATCAGATGGAACAGATCAAGATATTGCTGTTTCTCAGACGCAATCTATCGCTGCTCCAGCTTCAAATCTTGTTATGACAATTAATTCTGGTATTGTCTTAAGTGCTCCCACCGGAACGATTACGGCAAATTGCGGCAGTCTAACAGGAGGCACTTGGAATGGCCAGATGTCTTATGCTTCAGTTCCTGGTGCGCAATCGTATTGGCTAGAAATTGGATCAGCTGAAGGTTCAAATGATGTCTTTAATTCGATACAAAACACCAATAATCAGTCAAACCAAACGGCAAGCGTTAACTTCAACAATGGTATCGCTTACTATGCTCGATATGCATACGCTACAAGTCTTAATGCCGGACAGCCGCAATTCTCTCCATTCTCAGCAACAACGCAATTCAAATGCAGTCAGTAAAAATAAATCTACTGTTGCATTCCTTCCCCTTTTTTCGCTACTCTAAAAGAAGTTAGTAAAATTTATCATGGCAAAGAAGAAGTTACAAAAAATAAGAAGACAACGAAGCAAAAAAAATGGTGGTTATTATCTTACACTTTCCATAATATCATTTGTCTCCTGTGTTGTCGTTTTTTGGATCGGCAATTATTTTGTAAAACCGCAATTGCCTTGCGCAAATTCCAAAACCTGCAAAAGTGATCTTACTCAACAGATTGATAACAACTCAGTCGGTACATTTGAAGGTCACGCAGTTGTTCCTCCCAAAATAGATCTGGCAACTGCACTACCCAAATCTGTTCTTGGCACAAGTACCCCAAGCGGGGACAAACATATTTATGTTGACCTCTCAACCCAAAGACTCTATGCCTATCAAGGTGATACCCAATTTATGCAGACATATATTTCATCGGGTAAATGGGATCCATCACCTATTGGGAATTTTCATATTTGGGAAAAATTGGTAGCAACCCGAATGGCAGGTGGATCGGGAGCCGATGCGTACGATCTGCCAAATGTTCCCTACGTCATGTATTTTTATCAAGATTTTGGTTTGCATGGAGCTTATTGGCACGACAATTTTGGTCATGCGATGAGTCATGGCTGTATCAATGAACGTACTGTTGATGCAAAGACATTGTATGGCTGGGCCGATGTCGGGACAGCGGTCTCGATCTGCAATTCATTCTCAGCGCCGAATAATTGTGTACAGACTAATCCAATTAATGATTAAACAAACCCTATGGTAAAAAAATTAGAAATTGACGCACTACTTTTTGTTATTGTCGGCGCTTTTGTGGGTGTTTTCCTTGTGAGCTATGTCAAAAGCACGCCTACACAACTGCACAGTAGTGCAGCAGCTCCCGACAACTTTGCAGCAGTCCCTGTACCAACTACACAAGTGCCATCGAGCTCACCAATTTCGCAAGCACCTGTACAGAAGCCAACAATAAAACCCTCACCAACTTCCATCCCGACAAAAATCCCCTCACTTGCGCCAATTGTTTCTCTTCTCCCGGTGACAGCAACTACTTCTCAAATTTCACCCGACGGGACACAAGTGGTGACTATTAAAACAATCGAGAATAGAGACGGTACAGAAACCGACGAAATTTTTACAGCAAACATGACCCAACCGCTTTATTCTCTGACACTTAATACAACCGAATCACTCAGTATCCCTTTTAATACATGGGAACCGACTGACAAATATTTTTTTCTCCAGGAAAATTCAGTTGAGGGAGAAAAAATTCTCGTCTTTCAGGCAAATGGTCAGCCATTTGCAAACGGACAATCATATCTAAATCTCACAGATACATTTACCAAATATGGTTCACCCGATACATTTGATACGGCAACCGGCTGGGGCGGATATAATCTTATTGTGATCAACACAAAAGCTTCGTATGGATCACAAGGAGCATCCTATTGGTACGAACTCCCTGAAGGCTCAATCATTCCGCTTGCAACGCAGTTCTAATTTTGAAAAATCTTATTAATGAGATTTATTCATATGGGTAATTTGAGAAAAAGCTCTTACACCATCAAAACTAGGATCTGGGATACTATAAGGGAACAAACCATCTCGTATCGTGCCGCTTGCTGACTCCAGCGCCACTTGTCCTGAATGTTTATCAACAATTCTTGAAAAATTTGAAAAGCCGCTTATTGTTCTGCCTGGAGCAACTGTTATAGGAGGCGTGGCAAAAGAAAGCATAATAGGGGCACTCAAACCTTCTCTATCATGCGATCTCTGGTATCGTAACTGTACTGCGGCTACTAAAGGTATATTAGCAAACAATGCTTCCGACAATAACGTACCAGCAGTTCCTCTCGCACTATCCCCTACAAGGGGTAATTCATACGTTTCTGTTTGTGAAGCTTCCCCCACGTCTGTATATGAATATGCATTATTTTTTAAGAAACTTGCTGCCTGTGCTGCATTTACAGTTATAATGCCTCGGCTTAATAATTGCTTTGCTTCATCAGATAACCCATCAACTGGAATTGCCTGATCCATAGCCGCAGGTAGCCCCTCAGGATTTGCATATACATCAGGTATCTTTGCCATTTTTTCTAGAAATCCTATATCTGTATCTTGAGGAAGAGCTGCGACAATGGCACTTATTCCGGCAGCAGCAAATGGCTGAAATTCTTCGTCAATGTTATCTAAAGTAAGTATACTTTCTTGAGCCGCTGTTACCTCTACAGTTTGTGGAACCAGAAATCCACTTCTGGTAAGAGATTCTCTCGTCTGCCCAACAAGCCCCGGATCAATCCCTCTTCCAGGCTCTTCACCTAATGTCATATAGGGGAAATACTACCATGAAATGTTTAAAATAACATATGAAATGTTTGAGAATTTGGATAGAAAACTCAGCTTTATGTAGCACTGTAGCACAAAAGGACATTCCCTGAGGCAAAATTTCGTGTTTTATTCAGTTGGAAGTTTGCTTTTTCTTTCAATCCGTGAAAAAGCGGCGTTCCTTTTCCGATGACGACAGGGGCTATCATGATGCGGATTTCATCAAGCAGCTTCCATTCAAGAAGACTCACACATAAATTACTGCTGCCAAGAAGAATAATGTCGCCGCCTTTTTGTTTTTTCAAATGTCGAATCTCGTCTTCTACATTTTCATTGATCAATTGTATATGCTTCCAGATTTTTGTCTCTGTTACATTTTTCAAACTTGAAGAAACCACAACTTTTGGTGTTTCATTCATCAGATGGGCTACTTCAGGATCGTCTTCACGTCCAGATTTGCTAGGCCAATACGATTCCATGAGTTGATACGTGCGCCGACCAAACAAAATCGTATCCGCCTCTTTCATCTGAGCCTGAGCAAACTCATTAAACTCTGCATCGACGTTATGCCACGAAAGATCGTGATCAGGCCCTTCAAAATAGCCATCCAACGACGTCATCATGAATAAAAATATTTTTCTCATAAATAAAGTATAGCAGAACTTTTAATTAATTCTTAGCTCATCTATAATATGACTATGGCAGAGAACGGATATAAGCACCTTATCAGTTACAAACTTGCCCGAATTGCATTCGATTTGGGTTGGGATTTTGTACCGAAATATTATAGTAAACATGAATATTCACGCCAACGTGATCAGATAAAACAAGCTCTTCGCTTTATAATTCCCTATTGGTCAGTGCATCGCTTGAGGTGAAACTTTTGAAACCCGTAGCTGTGTCGCACTTAAAAAAGCTGCAAGTCCTGCAAATAGTGCACCGACAAAAAACGCTCCGTGATACCCACCGGTTAACGCAACCAATTGAGAATGGCCTGACGCAAGCAAACTATTTGTCTGAAAAGCAGCAATGCTTGCCAAAATCGCAAGTCCCAATGATCCACCCATCATAAAAGCAGTATTTACAATTCCCGACGCGAGACCTGATTCGTCTTGCGGCACATCATTCATCGCAGCCAAAAGCATCGGATTAAAAGCAACACCCGCGCCAAAACCCAAAAGCAACATGCTTGGCAATACATCAAAAAGGAAACTCCCATTCACAGGAACTCTCGCAAAAAGCAACAGGCCAAAAGCAGCCAGGAGCAAACCGATAGCAAGTGGTTTTTTAATGCCAAATTTCATAACGAATTTTGCAGAAAGACCTAACGAAAAGACTGCCATAATGAGATTTGCAGGAAGAAATGAAAGCCCAACTTGCAACGGACTGTAATGTAAAACTAACTGTAAATAGAGTGCTGAAAGGAAAAACCAAGCAAACATTCCCGCTGCCCACAATACAGCGACAAGATTTGCAATAGACACATTTCGCAACTTGAAAAGCGTCAACGGCATGAGTGGCGCACGAACGCGTGATTCGATCTGTAAAAATATCACCATAAGTACAACCGCCGCAAATAATAAACCCAGCGTCTGGACGGAAAGCCAACCCGATTGATTGCCATTCACAATTGCGTATACCGCAAGAAGCAGCGCTGAGGTGACAGTCACAGCACCCCAAATATCCAACTGGTGATGTTCTTTTTCAGCCTTTGAAGCAGGTAATAATTTAAATGAAAAAAGGATAACAAGAATGCCGATTGGCACATTGACCAGAAAATTCCAATGCCAGTCAAAAGAATTGGTAAGCAAACCTCCTACGAGCACGCCAATTGCTCCCCCGCCCGCCGCAATAAATCCGAAATATCCCATCGCACGGGCCCGTTCGTCCGGTTTGGTAAATAAATTCATGACAAGAGATAAAGAAACTGCGGCAGTTACTGCTCCACCCAATCCCTGAATTGCCCTCGCGATAATGAGGACCGCTTGCGACTGTGCTATCCCGCAGGCAAGTGATGACACTGTAAAAACAGTAATGCCGATGATAAAAAGTTTGCGCTGTCCATAAATGTCACCCAATTTACCGCCCAACAAAAGAAACCCGCCAAAAGTCAAAAGATAGGCATTCACTACCCATGCAAGATTTGATTCTGAGAAATGGAGACTCATTCGAATCGATGGCAGTGCGACATTGACAATTGTCGAATCCAACACCTCCATAAGAGTCCCCAAACAAAGGATAATAAATGCAAACCAACGTGAATCAATATTTTTTGCCATAGGATAAACTCCTCTCTCAAATTGCGTGAGATTTTCTGAGAGCCTATTTTAAAGGCTCATATCTGAGGGCGACGACACCTGTTTTAAAAGGAATCGCTTCAATCAGCTTTAACTTCGCATAACTCTTCTTATCAAATAGTCGCTTTCCTGAACCCAAAACTACCGGATAAACAAGCATTCGATATTCATCAATAAGATCAAGCTGCAGAAGAAAACTCACAAGCTGCCCGCTGCCATAGATAATGATATCCTTCCCTTTTTCTTCTTTCAAACGAGCAATTTCTTTTGCAACATCTTTACTAATTATTTCAGAATTCTGCCACTCAGCTTTTTTGAGTGTCGCTGAAACGACATATTTCTTCATGGAATTAAACTTATCGGAAAATTCATCACCACTTCTTTGCGGCCATGCTGTTGAGAATGCTTCATACGTAATTCTTCCCAAAAGCTGTGCATCTGCTGCCATCAGCTCTTCTGTTTTGAACTTCATGAATTCATCATTGCCATAAGACATTGTCCAGCCTTCATGTTTGTACCCTGATCCATCAGGACCCGGCGCCTCAAAAACACCATCAAGAGACATAAATTCTGTCACAACAATTCTTCTCATACTACAGTTATACAAAATTATAAAGCACTTTTCAATACTTGACTGGCCAGCCTCTAAAACATATATAGAACCTTTCTTTCTCCTAACAGGAGAAGGACTTACTCCCCTTCGTATGCTTCTTTCAATTTTGCAATGTCGAACTTCTTCATTTGTAAAAAGCATGACGTTACTCGCTCTACTTTTTTCTGATCTGGATCTGATAGTAACTCGCCCAAAACATTTGGAACAATTTGCCATGTAACACCAAATTTATCTACACACCATCCGCATTGTTCGCGTTCCGGCACTGCTGATAATTTTCCCCAGAAAGTATCAATTTCTTCTTGCGTATCGCATGCTACGACAAAAGAAATCGCTGAAGATCTGAGATCAAATTCTGGAATTTTTCCGCCATTTAGAAATTGGAAATTCACTCCATCGAGCTGGAGATCAACCGACATTATACTTCCAGCTTTTTGTCCAGAAACCTCTTCTGCAGATTGTGGATACTTTTGAATCCTATTAATTTTGCTGTTTTTGAAAACAGAAACATAATACTTTGCAGCATCTTCGGCTCCTTTTTCAAACCATAAAAATGGTGTTATTTTCTGTGTAATTTTTGCCATAATTTTTCACCCCCTTCCTCTGAATGCCTCCCTCAACTGAGAGAGACATTGAGAGAATCATTACTTTTTTGCAGTAATATTGACCATCCAGTGCATGCCGAATTTATCGGTTAGCTGACCATAGGTGTCTCCCCAAAATTGTTTTGCTAACGGCATATCTACTGTGCCGCCTTCTGAAAGTTTATTGAAGTATTCTGTCAATTTTGCTTCATCGTCTCCCATCAAACTCAAATGAACACTGTTTCCTTCCTTGACCTTATGCTCTTCATTTCCATCACTCGCATAAAGCGTAATGCCTTCTGCTTCTAATGCTCCATGCATAAGATAATCTTTTTCCGCATCATTTTTTGCTTGACCTGTATCTCCATAACTTTGGACATGTAATTTCCCACCGAGGATTGAATGATAAAACTTCATTGCCTCAGTTCCCTTCCCCATAAAATTTAAATACGGACTTAATTGAATCATAATTTTCACCTCCTCTCAAAAAAAACTAGTCTCTAAAAAGCCTAGTCCTCTTTTAAAAATTCTCCCAGTTTATCCAGCTGCTGGTTCCAGCCCATTTCCATACCGGCAAGTGCCATTTCTGCACCCGGCTGGATATTGCTAACAATGATATGTATATTCATTGTTGTTTTGCCGTCTTGTTCCTCAAAAATAACAGTCACGACATTCTCAAACAGTGGCTTATCATTCATGATAGCCTCAGAGGTATAAACAATTTTCTTTGGCTCATCAATTTCTGTAAATGTTCCAGTCATAGGATATCTGCTTCCTTTTTTTATGAGTCCAGCAGAATCTTCCATAACGATATTAATTTTTCCGCCGACTTTTGGATCTATTTCACAAATCGGATTGGTAAATCCGTTTGGTCCCCACCATTGTGAAACCAACTTCGAATCGGTCCATGCTTTGAAAACCAAATCTCTCGGCGCGTCAAAAACGCGTGTTAATCTTAATTCTTGATTATCTGCCATGCTTATTCACCTCCTTTTTCCCCTCGCTGCAAATGCGCTCAATGCTATTGGAATCATAACAAAAATATATCATACGAGGAATATTCCTGTCAAGGAATATAGTAAATTTACTTTTTCTCTTTCAATACCGTTGTGCAAAAAGCGCAGCGGGTTGCTTTAATATTGATTTCCGAAAAGCAATACGGACATTTTTTGGTCGTCGGATCTATGCTTTTCCCCGATCGAGACAGCTGCTGTAATTTATTCATCGGCAATACAATAAAAAAATAAACAACAATTGCTACGATCAAAAACGAAACAAATGCATTGATAAAATCACCATAATCAACCTTATTGCCATTGATAGAAAAATAAAGCGAAGAAAAGTTATGCTGCCCAATAATTATTGCAATAAGTGGAGTGAAAAAACTTTTGACAAGTGACTGGACAACAGAATTAAATGCAGCACCGACGACGACACCAACCGCCAGATCAACTACATTCCCCCGTAAAATGAATTTTTTAAATCCTTCCATACATTACTAAAGCTTATTTTAAGCATTCTCCTTTATCTTAATAATAATAATTAATTTTACACTTTACAAAGTATAAAGAAAAGTATATTATCTGTTTTATCATTTATGGCCGACGAAAAAAAATCTTCTTCAACGCATGTAATATATATTGTTATCATTGTCGTTTTACTCATCGCAGTCGCAGGTGAATTTATGTACTTCCACAAAAAACAATCCGAGTCGATGATGGCAAATAATCTCCCAATGAGGGGTGGGCCAATGATGATGCAGGCAAAAAATGGCAAAGGCAGCGGTATGGACATGATGATGGTAGCAGTAACGCCTCCACCCGTGAGTGATCAACAGCAGCAACAATTAACAGAAGGAACAGATAAATCAACAACGACAAAAACATTTAATATAACCGCAGGAAACTTTTATTTTGTCCCAACCAAAATTACCGTCAATCAAGGCGACAAAGTGACATTTGTTATGACAAACGCGGGAGGTTTTCATGATCTTGTTATTGACGAACTTGGCGTAAAAACTGCAATAACAAAAACCGGTAATGCGGCAACTGCTACATTCACTGCCAGTAAAAAAGGCTCATTTGTTTACTACTGTAGTATTAAAGGTCACAAACAGAAAGGCATGTGGGGAACACTCACTGTCCAGTAGAATCTCGTCAAAATCTTAAACTCACCTTTTTACTCTTGACTAATTTCTCATTCACGTATAAGATGGTTACATATTCTTTCGGGGTGATTGTGTAAATCAAAATCGGTGGTATACTCCACGATCCGCCATCTGGCGGAACGAGTCTGTGTAATTCGGACAGCGACCGTATAGTCGGGATGAAAGGAAGAATAGAATACTTGCTTTATTGCACTGTATTTTTATTAACCCCCGAAAGGGGTTTTTTTTATGAGAAAAAATAAACTAACTACGCGTGAACTTGCTTTAGCAGCAGGACTTGCTGCATTATCAGCACTTGTCCAAATCGTTCATATTGGATATCTTTCACCGCAGTGGGGCATGTGGATTGATGTCGTTGCAGTAACGTGGATCATTGCTCTGTTCCTCTTCGGACTTCGCATGGCACTTATCGTATCTCTCATTGGAGCTGTTATTATTACACTCGTTGCGCCAGAAACCTGGCTAGGAGCAGCAATGAAATGGATTGCAAGCTTTCCCATCTGGTTGCTACTCGGTTTATGGATTTATAAAAAAGAACAGCCGCTGATGTATTACAAAAAAATTTCTCATTTATGGATACCTGTCGCAATCGGCATAGTGGTTCGCTGTATTCTTGTCATCCCTCTCAATTACTATTATGCTATTCCTATCTGGACAAAGATGACTCCCGAACAAGCCATCCATGCAATTCCGTGGTATATCATTGCGCTTTTTAATATCGTTCAAAGTCTTATCGATGTTGTTCTTGCGTGGATTTTGGTATATAGATTCCGTTTAAGTCGCTATGCTTCTCATACTTCACATGAGTAATTACTCAACGTGACAATAACTGCTTATGAAAAAAGGTATCTCAATAGAAAATGTATCGGTAAGCTACAATAAAAATAAATACCAATTAAACAATATAAATTTGCACATTAAAGAAGGTACTTTTCTGGGTATAACTGGCGTCAACGGGTCAGGAAAAACAACATTAATACAACTACTTAATGGACTTATCCCCCATGAAATCCAAGCAAAATTTTCAGGAAACGTCTTTATTGATGAAATTAACACTCGCTCAAAATCTGTTTCTTATTTCGCAAGTAAAATCGGCATGCTTTTCCAAAACCCAGATTTTATGTTATTTAATCTTACTGTCAGTGAAGAGATAGCTTTTGGGCTGAACAATCTTAAACTTACGAATCAACAAGAAAGGATTAAACAAGCACTTGCTGATGTGGGACTGGCTGATTTTGAAGAAAGAGATCCACAGACGCTTTCTTTCGGTCAAAAACAAAAAGTAGCTCTTGCATGTATTCTTGCTGTAGATACTCCATATATTGTACTCGACGAACCTGTTGCGATGCTGGATTATAAAAGCGCTATAAATCTCTACAAGATTTTAGTTAATCTTAATAGAGTAGCTGGAAAAACAATTATTGTTGTAGAGCATGATACTGATTTTCTCCTCGCACATGCGACAGAAACTGCAGTTATTGACCAAGGAAAAATCATTTTACATGGAAATACTGACGAAGTATTTGCAGAAAAAGAAAAAATAAAAGAGCTAGGAATTAAAATCCCTCAAGCAATACAATGAAAAAAATAATAACAGTTGCAAAAATTCTTGGCTTATTGTTTTTTAATTACTTTATTTTTTCAATAAATAATCCATGGGTAACTACGGGTATCGTTGTGTTGTTTATTTTGGCATGCTTGCCAGCCTATTCCTCTTTTATCAAACGCTTACAAGCAGTGCTTCCAGTCTCGCTTATGATCATACTTTTTCAAATCATTTTTAATGACTCGATATCCCTAAATTCCCGAATTCTCCTTGGATATCTTGCTGCAATAAGACTAGTCGCTATCAGCCTTTCTGTCCTATTATTTTTAACGATAACTTCTATGAGTGAGTTAGTTCAGTTTTTTAGTTTTCTTCCTCGTAAAGCAGTCTTGATAATCACAATGACATGTTATTTTATTCCAGGAATACTAAACGAAAGTGAAAAAATTAAAGCAGTTCAAAAATCTCGCGGAATGAATAGTAATAACTTATATTTCATTACTAACCTTGCCTCGATCATTATCCCACTCATACACAGAGTTTTTCAGCGTGCAGAAATACTTTCTATGAATCTCCTTACGAGAGGATATAAAGAATAAGTTACTTTATGGCCTTAAAAAGAAATTACAGTTGACAAAGAAAAAATAAGTCTGCTATTGTTAAGACATGGACCAACAACAAGGAGACTCTCAACCTCCACAACCAGAGACACCAGCACCATCAAGTACTCCGGACACAGCAACATCATCACCTGATTCTGCTCAACCTCCAATGTCAGCTGTTCCTTCTACAGAGGAAAAGGAAACTCCTCCTCCTTCTTCCCCTACGCCTATGTCTTCTTCTCTGCCAGGGACAGGTACTGCAACTCCACCTACAGCACCGGCAAAACCAAAATCAAAAATGATGCTTATTGTCATTATTATAATAGTCATACTGCTTGTAGTTGTTGGAGTCGGCTATTGGTATATGACAAGCCACAAATCCCAACCGACAGCTATGGCACCACAAGCAATGGTAGCCCATAAGACAACAGCTCCACCAACACAGCCGACAGCAGGAGTAACACCCGTCACTTCGGCAAATGTAGATCAAACACTTAACAACACTGACTCAACAATGCAGCAGGCTGTCACTCAAGCAAATACCGATCTGAATAGCATAAGTAATATTAATTCTTCACAAGACAATACAAACGCATTATGAAAAGAATAATCTATTCTATAACGGCAGTTATCGCCTTTTTGGGAATCATTTTTGCTCAAAATGTCTTACCTGCCTTTGCAGCAGAAACATTGGGCGGACCTAAAGTTCTTAATGAAGCTAATCGGATAGAAAATCAAGCAAGTCACGCCGCAGATAAACAATCAAACGAACTACAGAATATTATTAACCGTGCAAACTCACTCATATCGAACAGACTATCTTCCTTAAATGAACTTTCAACACGGATACAAAATGACAAGCGTCTTTCTTCAAGCGAAAAAAGCAGTCTTTCATCAGATATTACGACTGATAGTAATGGCCTAACAGCACTGAAGACAAAAATTGATGCTGACACTGACGTAACTACGGCACGAGCAGATGAAAAGCAAATTATTACAAGCTATTATGTTTATGCTGTTTTTGAGCCAAAGATGCGGCTTCTGATTACACTTAACAATTTGCAAACAATTACAACAAATGTTCAGGTCCTTGTTCCTCAACTACAAAATCTGATAAATACTTATAAATCTCAAGGCGGCGACGTAACGCAATTACAGTCACTGCTGACTGATATTTCAACACAATTACAAACTATCAACACAACAATCACAAACGATATCTCAACAGTTGAAGGCGTTTCAACAACCTCATCAAGTGGAGCATCTGCAACGTTTAGCAAAGTCCGTCAGGATATCTCACAAATCGTAAAGACTGATTTTGTAAAAATTAGAACAGATTTCTCACAAATGAGACCTCTTTTCAAAGAACTTATAAACAAAAAGCCATCAGGAACACCTTCTCAAGCAGCGCCTTCAACAGCTGTCGCTTCCCCATCCGCTGCTCAGTAAGATAAAAATTTTCTGATATACTAAGCAAGTATCATGTTTACAATATCAAATATTATTTTTATTTGCTGGCTGATTTTTCTTGGTTATTGGATTATTAATTGGAATGCGGTTAAGCCGACTCAAGAAGTAGCATGGCGGCAGCAACAGGGATTCAGATGGATTGTTGGTTTTATTGTTGTAGTAATTGTTTTAATTGCACACTTCTTCTTGCCGCGTCATTCTACGAACTTTTTCACATTCTCATCTAACAATTCTTTGGTTTTGCAAATAATCGGAAGTGTCTTAGCTATTACTGGATTAATTATCGCCATCATTGCTCGTAAGACTCTTGCTGACAACTGGAGCAGTAATATTGAACTTAAAAAAAATCATAAATTGATTACAACAGGTGTGTACAAATATATTAGACATCCAATTTATACGGGAGTTGATCTTATGGGTATTGGTACAATCATTGCTTCGCAATCTTTTTTCGTTATCTTTTTCCTTATCTGTATGATGTTGTTTTTTGTTTTCAAAATGAAAAAAGAAGAAACGCTGCTCATGAAACATTTTCCCAAAGAATACCCAGAGTATAAAAAGAAAACCAAGGCACTTATTCCTTTTATTTACTAAGCATGTTATAGTGTTTAAACTCTTAATATGCACCACGAAACGAATCCAGTAAAAAACTTGCAGCACAAGCAACACTGCATTGTTTGATAGGTTGTGGATATTCTTAGAGTTATTGTTGGAACATTTTTGGCTTGCCTTATGGCACAAGAATTGTTGTCGGTGTGATCTTTGGTTTCATTTTTGGATTTATTTTCAGCGCTATTCCTCTACTAAAACATATGCCTTTTACCTCAGCTGCTAAAATAATTTTGACGACTGAAGTATTGAGTATTCTTGTTCCGAGGCTGGAACTGAAATAGTTTTCCCAGGGATGAGGAGAATGGGCTTATCCATATACAATATTGGATAGGCTTGGTTACCGCTCTTGTTGCTGGATTTGTCGTAGCATTTCCTGTTAACTATGCATTGGTAAAAAAAAAGGCATCCGGCACCATCACTAACGGATAACCAAAAACAATTACTTCCGTTTTTTTTGTATATGTCTTTGCATAGTATCGTGAATAATTTTCCCATCAAGTAATTCGATGTCCCGGTCTGCCAATTTTGCATAATCTTTCTCGTGAGTCACCATAACAATTGTTAGATTCTCTTCTTTATTGAGTCTAAAAAAAATATCCAAAACAGTTTTAGATGATTCCGTGTCAAGATTTGCTGTTGGTTCATCCGCGAAGAGCACTTTTGGCTTATGCACAATAGAGCGTGCAATACTCACCCGCTGCTGCTGACCACCAGAAAGTTGACTGGGAAGGTTATCCATCTTGTCTTTAAGATCTACTCTCTCAAGTGATTCTTCAGCTTTTTTTCCTGCCGTTATTTTATCAATCCCCTGCATAAGCATAGATAAGACAACATTTTCTTTTGCTGTCAGTGTGGGAAGAAGCGCGTAATCCTGAAAAATAAAGCCGAAATTATTTCGGCGGTAAAGAATCCGTGCTTTATCTGAAAGTTCATCAATATTTTGTCCGTCAATCAATTCCTGCCCGCTTGTCGGCACGTCAAGCAAACTAATATTGTAAAGAAGCGTACTTTTACCAGCGCCAGATCGGCCTGTTATTGCTACAAACTGTCCTGTTGGAATTTCAAAACTTACGTTGTTCAATGCAACAAGTTCTGTATCTCCCATTTTAAATTTTTTCAGTAAATTTTTAACTTGAATCATATCATCTTCCTAATATCGCATCGAGCGTGTTTTGTTTGGTCACAAGCCATGCCGGGATAAACCCAGAGATAAACGATGTTATCAATAATGCAAGGCCATTGTATACCACATCAGCAACGCCAATTGATAAAGAAGCGTTTATACTTGCGAAGTTAAGCGGATGCAGATCAACATATGGTTTAAGAAGTCCCATGATAAAAAGTGTCGAAATACTTATCCCTGCCACTGCGTAGAAAAGCGCTTGAAAAATATATGAAATTTCTATTGCTTGTGATGAAATACCAATTCCTTTGAGAATTCCGATAAACTTTCGCCGTGTAATAGCATTCACATAAATGACGATAAAAATGGTTACCGCGCTGACCATAAGAGCAATCGCTCCAACAAGATTGCCTAATTTTCCAAGCGCTTGAATAATTGAATAAATGCTGCTTGGTAATGCTTCCCTAGATGTCTCCACAATGACATCTTCATTTTTCGGCAGGTTTTTGATAATGTATTCTTTTGCTTCCTCTTGCGACGCATTTGGAGTAAGACGAACGGCAATTTCATTGGAATTAAGGCCTTGATTTTGAGTCATTTCACGAAATGCAGATTCAGTCATATAAATCCGTGAATCAACAAAAACACTATTTGTCGTGAATACTCCCTTTATCGTCACTTCTTTTTGCGCACCATTAATGGTGAGACGAACACGCGAACCCACATCCGCGGTCTGTAGTACTTTTGATCCGACAGCCAAGACAGCACCCCTGACAGTTGCGTATTTTTTAATGAGATTTGAGCCGATGATAATATCATCAGCATCCGTTGGCGAAAGATATGACCCGGCAACCATTGAAGTTGATAAATGACTCATTTTATCCTCAGCGATAGGATCAACACCAGCTGCTGTTCCAGAAGCTGATTCAGACAAATCCGTTGGACGTAGTTTATTTTGGTAATTATACTCAAGTAATCCTGAAGCAGTTTCTCTCACCGATATTGCTTTTACCGTCGGCAAGGTACGGATAATGCTCACAATAGTATTTGTGTCCTCGATTGAAGTTTTATCGGTCGTTGGAATGATAAAAACATCTCCAGAATAATATTGCGGATACGTACCAATAGCTGCGTTGGCAAAACCGAGAAGAATACCGCTCAAAAAAAGCATATTGAAAAAAGTCAAACTGATCACCAAGATAATAAGTGCGGTCGTCCAGGGATTATTCCGCCTGATATCACGAATTGCCAAGAAGAATCCGACATAGAGAGAATGATTTTTCCATACCATAATAACTAATCAGGGTTTGCAACAATTACCGTCCCCGCGCTTAATCCGCTGGTAATTTCTGTTTTTGCAACACCTTTTGTACCCAGAGTCACCAGAATTTTTTTATGGTTTTTTGCTTCAATGACATACGCATTCCCACCATTGCCGACAACTGCGCTGTTAGGGACGTCAATGACATTATCTCGGCGGAGTGTTTCAATAGTAACCACAGCTGTCATATTTGGCTTTAGGACCGTAGGTAAACTATCGGTAATAATCCGGGCAGCATATGTCACAACCCCTTCTATATTTGTCCCAATAGTAGCAACATCCGAAAGAGTGCCGGTAAACGTTTGATCTTTTAATGCGTCAAAAACAATACTCGCTTTTTGCCCAGGCTCCACACGTGTCGCATAGTCTTCTCCAATATTTATACCAATGTATGGATCAGAGAGATTTGCAATGACGAGGACTGCCTGTGGAACTATTGAAGTAATTGATGCCTGACCAGTAGAAGAACCAAAAATTGTCACCCCAGTACTTTGTGCAGAGACTGAATCGCCGATCTGGTCCTCAAGATTTACGATTTTCCCGCTTGCAGGAGAATAAACAGTAGCGCTTTTTGTTTCTTCATATGCTTGATTGGTCTGTGTCACTTTTGCCTGAGCTGCTGTTACTGCCACGTTTGCGGTCTTGTATGCCTGTTCTGCTGCTTGAAAATCTTTTTGTGTCTGGGTAACGGCATTGTTAATAGCAAATTTTTCAAGATCTGTATAACTTTGTTTTGTTGAGGGATTTATTGAGTTGTTATTCATATAATTTTGATTATCCTGGGCTGAGATATAAGCCTGTTGTTTGGTCCACATTGCTGCATCAAGGCTCTGGACATTGTTTTGAGCTGTTTGTAATGTACTTAACGCGTTTGTGTAATCGGCATATGCGCTATTTTGTTGGTCTGTTGTTGCAGTACTGTCCACGTGAAAAAGTGGTGTTCCTTTTTTGACATATTGGCCATTGGAGACATACAATTGTGAAATTACTCCATTTGCAGGCGATGCGACAGGAGTTTGGGATGCAGTCGTGTATGAACCACTCACTTGCACAGTATCAACAAGATTCTCTTTTTTAACTGTGTAAAGAATATCTGTGCTGGGTTTTTGGAGAAGAACTGCTCGGAGAGTTAAAAAAACAATAATAACAATAAGTGGAACAACAAAAATTTTATGTGAGCGTATAAAGGACAGAATGTTTTGCATAATTGGTCTCTATATCAGTATGTATCAATTGACGAGGAAAGTAAATAATGACAGAGAGCATACTGAAGACAGAAGATGTCATAAAGCTGCAAGTTTTACTACAGTATTCCAATTTCTCGTGGTCACATTTTTCCCAAATTCTTTTTCAAGGAAACTCATCATATCAAGAGTACCGTTTGTAGGAGAAGGAATAACAGCGCTACATATCTCATGATCTGAAACACGAAGAATGCGAAAGCCTTTATTCTCTGATTCGTAAGGAATTTTAAGAGCACTTTTCGGCTTTTCAGAGAGAAACGTCATGTACAAACGCGTCTCTGGAGTAACAGTGATAGCTTTAAATGGTTGTGAGTCGACTAATTCTTGAATCTCTTTTTTTGTCCGTATCAAAACAGGAACCGTAAATCCAAAAGTTTTTGCGAGGGTTTTTTCTATTTGTTGCGTGAGCAAACTAAGAGTCGTTTCTTTTGCCATAAAAACAACATTGCCGCTGTTAAGAAGTGTTTTGATATCGTTAAAACCAAGCGACTCAAGTGCTTTTTTCAGATCACTCATCGGCACTTTCTTGTTACCTCCGACATTGATACCGCGTAAAAAAGCTATGTAATTAATATATTTTTACTCCTTTCTTCATCATTTCTAAAAGCATTTTCATGCGCTTTTCTCTGGTCTCCGGCTTTTTTGCCGTCTGCAATCTGAAAGCGATAGCATATGTATTTGCTCGATTTAATGAGTTGAAAAACTTTCCTGCATTTTTATCTTTTGCAAGTTCTTTGAGAAAATCTTCAGGCACTTTCATTTCTTTTGAGCTGTCATATGCTACATCCCACTGCCCATTTGCTTTTGCATTCTCAATCGTCTTCATCCCTCCGGGTCGCATTTTTCCGTCTTTTATTAATCTTTCTGCAGCAGTTCTGTTAGTCTTTGACCAAATACTTTGGGGTTTGCGTGGACTAAAACGAGTAAGATAATATTTCTCATCATATTTATTAATCAACCCGTCAATCCATCCATAACAGAGGGCAACTTCTAATGCTTCATCATATGTTATTGAAACAGCACCGGTGTTTTTCTTGGCAAATTTCAGCCAAATCGCAGGGACTTTGTCACTGTTCTTTTCCAACCAATTGTTCCATTCTTTTTCTGTAGTAAATAATAAAACCGATAGGTCTTTATGCAGTTCTGCCATATAATTAAAACATTTCTCGTATTCCTTCTCTGCATGCTACTCCTGCAAGAAAAAGTGCCATCACTTGATCAACCCACCATAAGCCCACTAGTGCATTCAATACCAAACCTACCAACACTGTCGCGGCGAGTGCTCCGTCGATCAAAGTGAATTTTGCGTCGGCAAGAACTGTTTCACTTTTCATTTTCTTACCGATGAATCTTTTAATCAACCCCAATGTCAGCATAACAACTACCGTTAGGATAATAAACAATATACCTCCAATCGTTTTCTGCGGATGGTGGCCGGCAAACAAACTTACTGTGGCATCAATAAAAACGTAAAGAGAAACAACAAGATAGGCAAATCCAATATATCGTAAAGCAATTTTTTCCCGCTTATTCCCGGGATCTTTCAGATCCCATACAACGACTGATGAGGCAAATACTTCAATACCGGATTCTAAGCCATATGCAACAAGGACAACTGATCCCGACAGCATCCCAATCGTGATACAAACAATACCTTCAAAAACATTCCATGCAATCGTCAGGTATTCATAAAAAAGAGCTTTTGTAAGAAGTTTTGCTTGCATAGCATATTATCGCAAAAAATAAGAAACTATCGCAAGAGTATCAAAATATGTTTTAATGAAATGTCCTAAAACTTTTATATCTTTTTTGTTTTAGCGGATGGTGCTGTTCCCAATACCACACAACTGCCGATAAAAGAATTATTTCCGTAATGCTCGCTACAATTGAAAGAAGAATTGTCATTCCATCATTACTTATAAAAACAAACAAGAAAAAATTACAAATAAAGATAATTGCAGCAACTATTAAAATAAGTCTCGCGTATTTGTTTTTCCCCATACTCTGCCTCAATTGCTAGCTACAAAATCCTCATCTCACGAACCGCTTGATGATCTTCATCGACTGTGTTCAGCTCGAAAATAGTATATTCATAGCCGTCACCGCAGTTGTAAGGATTAAGTGAATGACCGGTATTATATTTTATTAACTCTCCGTCTATCCAAAATATTGAGCAATAATCGCATACATGCGCAACTTGTTTTGTTTTTTTAAAAATGATTTTTTTCAATTCACCTATCTCACATTTGATGCACTGCATAATTATCACCTGCCTCTATTTCATAAGAGTTTTACTCTAACCACCCAAACTATAATTCAAACCAATAAAAAATACTGTGATTTCTATCACGTAGTTATTTTCTTTTCAAGCGGATAAACTGAACAAAGACGTGCAGTTGAAAATTTTGTAAGCCTTTATCAAGAAGTATGAAAGCTAAACTGGCATTATCGCATCGCAGCTAGCCTTGCAATTAAATCGTAGGTGGTCCTGCTTCCCAAATGAATTCTGTTGTGTCCCCACGCGGTGACTACATATGATTTTGCACCGGTTATGGTATTATTCTTTTTTGGGACCAATTCATCGACCTGGGCAGATATTGTTATCATTTTCCCGTGCGGGACAGGATAGCTATGGAGTTTTTTAAAAAATGTACTCCCGGGAAGCATTGCTCTTCCTTTTCCAAAAAGAACAATAAACCATGCGGTAAGCGTCCCTTGAAGGGGGCCTCCAAGACTCACAAACCGCTTCACTTCATTCCACTTTTTATAATAATTCAGATCAGCCAACAAGCGCTCCCGTGCTGATGCCGACAAGCGTATAGTTAGTAAGTTGTCTTTCATTGATATATTTCGCCAATTTTCGAGCCGAGGTTTCACAGTTTTCAAACATAAACGGCAGTTGCACCAAAAGTTTACGATAGCCTTTTCTCTCAAGTTAGTCGCTGCGCGAGGCTTTTATATTAATGTCAGCAATCATTCGAATCGATATTTAGCCTTTATTTGAAAAGAGAGTTGGCAATAAGTGCTTCTTCACTCCATGGCTCTGTAGGTTCGAATGTAACAGCTGTATATGCTCTTTGTTGTCTATTAGGCATTCCATCATGAAATGTACCCCATGCCGCGAGAACCCCTGCTTCTCCTGGACCAAGTTCTACTCCAACAATCTCTTCTTTTCCTTCAACTTGTTTTACTAAAAGTGGTATCATATCTGAACTCATCGGCACATATCCCATATCTCCTGGGGCTACTACTGATGCTAAATCAAAAACATTAGAGCGTTTAACAAACAGAGAGGTATGGGTGGAAGGTCCAGAGTCTGAATTCATTACAACGATGCCGCGTAGAGGAGCTGTTGCAAGAGTACCTACAGGCACACCTTCCTGATCATTATGTATCGCTACAGAAGCACCAGGTGGGAAATGTGGATCTATGCTGAGATTTGGGTTATCTAGCATACGATTTCTAGCCGTTGTTGGTCTGTCAGGATCTTGTCTTACGATAGAAAGACGCGCTTCGATACCTGGTGCTAATTCAATTAAAGGACCATACTCTAAACGAGGTGAGGTATCAGAAAATCCTGAACGCATTCCCTCCAGTGTTGCCATGGCGGCCGGAGCTACACTAAAATATACTGGATTTATTCGCGATTTGGCTCTAGGTGTTGTTAAAGCTTTTAACTCTGCTATGGTAGGTTTACGGGGTGGAACGTCTGGATCTGGAATAATAGCCGACCATAATGTCTGATACCCCAACTCTTGTGCTTCTTGTGGAGTTAAAACTTTAGCGCGATAAAGTCTTGTACGATCTCCTACCGCATCTCGATTGCTAACTGCACCAATCCTCACTCCACTTTCAAGCATAATTCAGAATTATATCATCTTGCTTTTCGAAAAACAAAAATTCTCTTATAGGGCTGACTTAGAGATTTTCGTACTTCCCCTGTCAATTAAGCCTCTTTTGTGAACCTTGAAAGCTATCCCAAAATACTTCAGGACAATCCTGATTTTATTATTAACGTTGTAGCCTTTAAGATGAGTCGTCAATGACGTACCACAGAACTTTGATCCCTTCCTCTGGAGGTGTGACTCTTGCGGCAAAGAACGGCAATATACCGAGGAAGAAATTGAAAAAACAAAAAAACCTTACCCTGATCCCAAGAATCACCCCTATGATTTCTATATTACCTGCCTTTTTTGCAACAAGGGAGTCATGGAGCCACCCCAACTTATCTTCTTTGGTGGTACTTTTGAGGATTTTGCTGACGAATAGCCCCATTTATCAACATTTTTTCCTCATCCGTGCCTAATCTGTGAAATTCCTAAACGGCAAGATACGGACACTACAATTTATGATATGGATTAAAGGTAAACCAACATTCAATAATAATAATTGTGCCCTGTGGAGATTTAGTGCGTTTTATTTGTGGGTGATAAAAAAACCATATAAAAGGATAATTAATAATGTAGTAACTTTCCTTTATGAAAGCAACAAAAAAAATTGCTGACCGGTTCATACTCAGTGGAATCAAACGCCTTTATTATACCAATGACTGCAAGCTTGAATTGTAATTAAACTGAGAATAACAGTTAAGAATTGACTGGTAGTAAACGGTTATCAATAAATGATGAGTACCGTTTGATAATGTAAAGATTTTGCAGGCCTGGCAGTGATTGAAGAATAGGTTTTATTTCATTATATATTTTACTCGCATCTTCACCATAGATAAAAAACTTCACGCTTTCATCTTCTGGTCCTTTACGAAATTCATGACCGTCATAACTACCTGTCCCCGAAGTCTCAATTGCGTCACGTATAATTTCTTCCAAGTCAAAAACGGCATCGAATGCCTTTTTATTTTCAAATTTACCGATCGGAAATTGCAGACAGATAATAACTGCCTGCTCATCCTGCCTGTCTCCGACGGGCGAAAATTCATCCGTCAGATTCATACTCTTATTTATAATAGAAGGATTTCTATAGGTTTTGCAAGAGGAGAAACGTGCTTACCACACTATTTTATGACTAAAATCATATTCTTTTGTTTCAGAAATGCTACTACTTTTCGCTTTTTTTAGAAATGTTACTACTTCATCATCTGTTACCTGGTCGAAATTTTCATAGTACCTGCCAATTGATTCCATTCGTTCGGGTGTTTCCAAACAGATAACTTTATCTACCATCTGCTGAATTTCCATAACAGTCTCGTGAGAGCAAACGGGAGCTGCAAAGATAATTTTCTTTGGATGATGCTTTTTTATAGATAAAAGAGCTGCATGAGTGGTGACGCCTGTTGCAACTCCATCATCAACAAGGATAATTGTTTTATTGGTCAAAAGTGGCAGCGGTTTTCCTTTGCGATAAAGTAATCTGCGTCTTTCCAACTCTGCCGATTCTTTCTCGCACAAAGGAAGCAAGTCTTGATTTGAAATCTGCAAAATTTCAAGCATGTCCGTGTCCCAAAACACGACATGATCCTCTGCAACGGCTCCAATGCCAAGCTCCGGATTCTGCGGGGATCCAAGTTTGCGGACAATAACAACTTCCAACGGGATTTTCAACACAGTTGCTATTGGAAACCCTACAACAACCCCTCCGCGCGGTAATGAAATAATAAGCGGATTTTGTTTTTTATAAGAAATCAATTTTTCAGCAAGCTGGCTACCTGCATCTTGTCGGTTAACAAACATACTTTTTAATCTCGTTTCTACTATAAAGAATCAATACATGAGAATAATCAAGAGACAGTAAGAATACAATAAGAATATGATACATCAGCTTCATTTAAATAAACTTTAAATTTTGCTATGCTATACTGATCCTAAAGAAAAAATTGATGAGTAATGCTGGTGGTTGTCACGATTTTTCTCATTTGCTATTATAATTTTTTACTCATGAAAATGCAGACCACAACACTTAAATATGGCACAGTAAATCGAATTCACTGGATAGATATTTGCCGAGGCATTGGTATTATTCTTGTTCTTTACGGTCACCTTTTTGTCTCGGATAAAAACAATTATCTAATTTTCGCATTTCATATGCCATTGTTTTTCTTTATTTCTGGCCTAGTCTTTAAACCTGTTGCAAATAAATCACTTACATCAATTGTGTTAAAATTTGCTCGACAATTACTTATTCCCTATTATCTCTTTGCAGTAATGACCTATCTTTTTTCATTTGTTTCACAAATTATTTCCCAAACTGCAGGGAATATCAGCCTTTCAAGCACTGGCTATCAACTGTTCGGTATTTTATATGGCAGCGGCTCCAACGGCATGCTGGGATACAATGTGGTCTTGTGGTTTCTTCCTTGTTTGTTTATTACCAAACTTATCTTTGCTTTTGTTACAAAAAAAATAACACGCACAAGAATACTTCTTCTCGTTCTTTTTGGCAGTG
>Ga0206953_1045_pt1 | contig 25756 bp, 21 predicted proteins | sample Alteio_BWOrgHeat_36_FD_152977 | JGI IMG/M metagenome (GOLD analysis project Ga0206953, IMG submission 152977) | Enriched cells from forest soil in Barre Woods Harvard Forest LTER site, Petersham, Massachusetts, United States -... | ecosystem: Environmental > Terrestrial > Soil > Temperate forest >...
TCGACGTCAACGATAGCTTTGAACGTCAAACTGGCTGGAAGCGTGACGAGGTCCTTGGGCAAACACCTTTTGACCTCGGAATTTGGGACGACCCCAACCAAAGAACTCAGCTTTTAGAACAAATCTTGTCTGGAGCCACGATTCGGAATGTCGAGATGCGTGCTCGCACGAAAAATGGCGACATCCGGACGGGCTCATTATCCGCGATGTTAATTGAGATAAATGGTCAGAGATGCGTTCTCTGTCTGGTCGCAGACCTAACTTATCTTAGACAGGCTGAGGAAGCGAAACAAACTGCGGAGCTTCTTTCCAGGATGAGTCGCAAGTTGATTCAAGCGCATGAGGAGGAACGCCACTGGATTGCCCGCGAGCTTCACGAGCACATCGAACGCCTGTGCCTTCTGGCCGCCTGCGCTCTACGAAACTAGAATATTTAGGGCTCGACGGCGCCGTCGCTAGTTTTTGTAAAGAGCTTTCGGATAACAAGAGAATTGAAATCGACTTTGTATGTAATGGTATTCGCACAACGCTGCCCGAGGAGATCTCGATTTCCTTGTACCGCGTGTTGCAAGAAGCTCTGCAAAATGCTGCCAGCCATAGCGGATCAAAGTGCATTCAGGTGATGCTGGCATATGGATCGAGTGAAGTCGAGCTGGCCGTACGCGATTCAGGAATTGGATTTGACGTTCAGCAGGCTCTAAAAGAAGGTGGGTTCGGACTTAGGATCATGCGGGAACGGCTCGAACTGGTTGACGGCGCACTTTCGATCGAGTCTCAACCTGGACGCGGCACGACAGTTCACGCCCGCGTAGCTTTCCATGTCGCGAAATCTGTAGCCGCGGGTGAGAGTTGACGGGGTGATGCCGACAGGAAGGGTGGACGGGATGACGCCATATGGAGAGTCGATTCCTAAGCTGGAGGGGAAGAGCGAGGCCGCGACGGCGCAGGCGGCTAAGCGAATCGCCTTTCGCTAGAGAGCGGCGCGCGGAATATAGCCATGCGTTCAATATACCCAATCGTCGGCGCGTGGCTCGCGGCCGTAATACGCGGCGCGGCGCCCTCTTTGGCTATGAGGCTGTGAAAAAAACTCTTTTATTGGCGCGAGTTTCTGTTAACATCTCGCGGGTGCGTGGTCGGCGGCGCACGTTTGTAGTTGCATGATCACAAAATAAGGAGATGCAACGGATGTCAAACGAAAAGATTAAGGCAGTCGAGGAGGCTCTGTCCCACGTCAGCAACGGCAGGCGCTCGTTCCTTAAGGGTCTGTTGATCGGCTCAGCAGCTGCAGCTGTGGCCGCTCTGCCGCTGATGAAGTCGGAAGCGTTGGCGCAGGACAACGACAACGCTCCGAAGAAGAAGAAGAAGAAGGGCGGGGGCGACAATCAGTAAAGGGCGGTAAGGTTCGCTAACGCCGATGGCCCAAGCAGCCTAGGGCCGTTTGGCTTCTGAGAATCGGTGGCCGTGTGCTGATCTGCAAACCACACGGCCTCGCCTCTCTTCGCAGGTACAACGCGTCATGCCAAACCCCGCCCTTTGTCCCACCGTTCAGCTGATCCCAACAGAAAACGGCTACGCCGCCTTCGATCCTACGACGGACCGGCTTCACGAGCTGAACCCAACCGCGAGCCTAATTGTAGAATTGTGCGACGGCAGCCGGAGCGTCGAAGAGGTATGCGCGTGTGTGGCGCCGATGCTTCCGAAGGACTCGGCAGGAGAAGTGAGGCGCTGGATTGAGGAGGGGGTCGCGGGTGGACTGCTTTTGTGGGGCGGTGATGCGGGCAACGCGCACCATGAGCTTTCGTCTGAGGAGTTGCACAAGATCTCCCGTCGCTTGCGCCACCGCAAAAAGGAACAGATTGCATACATTTGCCAACGGCAAGCGACGGACTTGGCGCCGAACAATCCCGACATGTGGTACGACCTCGGCGAACTCGCAGAGATGCTAGGACGGCGCGACGAAGCCCGCGCCGCTTATGAGAAGTATATCGAGTTCAAACCCAACGACGCGGAGATCAAGCACATCCTGGTGGCCCTGCGGGACGGGCCGCCGCCGCCGCGGGTGCCAAACGAGGCCCTCGAACAGATCTATGCTGAGTTTTCGAGGACGTTCGAATCGAACGTTTGCGGAGAGCTGGGCTACAAAGCTCCGGAACGCGTGCGCGAGCTCATCGAGCCGCTGTTGGGTGACCGGCGGAATTTGGCCGTGCTCGATCTGGGTTGCGGAACCGGGCTGGCGGGCGTGCAGTTCAGGCCGCGTGCGTCGCGACTGATTGGTGTGGATATTTCGCCAGAGATGATCGATCTGGCCCGGGCGCGCAACCTCTACGACCGACTGGACGTTGCGGAGATTACCGACTGGCTAGACCGCTCTCCGGAGGAGCGATTCGAGCTGGTGGTTTGCTGCGACTGCCTGATCTACTTCGGCGACTTGCGCCAGGTGTTGCTGCCGGTGGCGGAGCGACTCTGCCCGAGGGGCGTGTTGGCCTTCACGCTCGAGCGTGGGGAAGGCTATCCGCATCGGCTCTCCGATAGCGGGCGCTTTACGCATCATCCCAACCACGTGCGCGAAGTGGCGGGCGAGGCCAAGCTCGACGTGGTGCGGATGGAAGAGGGTTTCCTTCGCACCGAGTACGGCGCCCCAGTGACTGGGCTGTTTCTGGCCCTCGAGAAGACCGGCCGCTACTGACGGAAAACCGCGATCAGCGCCTGCAGGCTTTAGGATAAAGAGCACGGCCGATGCACCGCTGGCGCAGTGCCAAACGCCGGTACCGGAGGTCAAAACGGAAACTGCAGGCAACGCCCATACCGTCGAGGGCAAATCTTCCTTTTGGGCGCAGCTTGCGCCGCAGGACTCGACCTGGTTTGCCGGCGTTTCCGCCGCACTACTCATTCCCGTCTATTGGCACCAACGAATTGAAGCGGGCGATCTAGCCAGCCATGTCTACAATGCGTGGCTGGCGCAATTAATCCGGCAGGGGCAGGCACCCGGATTGTGGATCGCGCGGCAATGGAACAATGTTCTCTTCGATCTCCTGCTGAGTTGGCTGGGGTCCGTGTTCGGCCTGCGGCTCGCCGAAAGGATTGCTGTATCGTTTGCCGTGTTGACCTTTTTCTGGGGTGCATTTGCCCTGATCGGCGCGGTGACCCGGCGAGCACCGTGGACCCTATCCCCAATGATTGCGGTGTTCGCATACGGCTGGACCTTCGAGATGGGTTTCATGAACTACTACATCTCCCTGGGTTTGTGCTTTCTCGCGCTGGCGGCCTTTTGGCGCTCGGGGAACGCCGGACGGCTGATATCGCTGGCCTTGATTCCGCTGATTTGGATGGCCCACCCGCTCGGGGTGATCTGCCTCGCGGCCCTGGCTGCGTACGCGACGCTCGCCAAGGCACTGCAACCTCGCCACCACGGATATCTTTTATTGGCGGCTGGAGTGTTTTTGCTCGGTGTCCGCACGTTCCTGGCGACCCGTTACGAGGTGAGGTGGAGCGGCTGGGCCCGCTATTTCTTTTTTAACGGGGCTGACCAACTCGCACTTTACAGTTCGCGCTATTACCTACTTTATGTGCTGTTCGCCGCGCTCTTTTTTGTGGCGTTGGCTACGGACGCGAGCAGTCGGTGGCGCAAGGGCGGCTTCTGGGACGCCTGCGGAATTTCCCTGCAGCTTTATCTGGCGACAGGGATGGCTTCGGTCCTTTTGCCCACCCGGATTACGTTGCCGCAGTATGCACAGCCTTTGTCGTACTTGACGCCGCGGCTCTCTTCCGCGTCGGGAATTCTCGCGTGTTTGGTGCTCGGAGCAATGAAACCAAGAAAGTGGCACGTGGTCGGCTACGCGCTGATTGCGGCCGTCTTTTTCGCCTTTCTGTACATCGATACAGGGATTTTAAATAGGATGGAGGAGCAGGTGGAGCGATCGGTGGCGGCCCTGCCAGCCGGGCACCGCGTCGTGGGCGATATCGACTCCGGCAAAGAGTCCAGGGTGTCGATCGAGCACATTGTGGATCGCGCATGCGTCGGACGGTGTTTCAGCTATGAAAATTACGAGCCGTCCACCGGGCAGTTTCGCGTGCGTGCAGCTCCCGGTAACTCGATTGTTGAGGCCCGCGCCCCGAACGAGTCCCGCACCCAATCCACGAGGGATCTCGCGAAGGCGCTCGGTTCGCCCGTATTCGCGATCTCCCAATGCGATGCGGACGCGGTGACCATTTGCGTGCGCAAATTATCCGCGGATGAAGTCAACGACTTGATCGAGGGCAATTCTCGACCCTGAAAGCTGCCGGGCGAATAGCTTGATTAGCGCACGCGAAGAACCGAGGCGTATGCGTCACTGTACACGGTGTCGAAGTCGCCGCTGGCCTTAGCGGCACCGAGAAAGTCCGTCGAATCGTTCCTGGCAACGACGTATTCCGCGCCAAAGCGTTCTCGAATGATCGTTGCCGGGTGCTTCTCCTGCCCCTGCGTAATACTATCGTAGAGCTTCCACAGTTCTGGGTGAGAATCTAACAGGTACCTGGGGTCGAGGCCAGTGACGTAGACATTGCGCTGGTTGTAATAAAAGAGTTCAGGGAACTCGACCCAGTCCGTATTGAAGACCAGGGAGTCGGTCGGTGTGTGAGCGGCGAGCCATGTGGAGGCGCCGCGCATGGCAAACGGGTCACGAGTGTCCCGGATCTCCGCACGCGCGGCGCGGACATTCAGAATAGCCATCGCGCCCAGCACGGTCAGCGCCGCGATACGAAGCCGCACCGGTACACGTCGCGGAAATTCAAGGCGTTCCGCATCGAGCGTGAACGCGGCGAACAGCACCGCGAACGGTGGCCAATATTCGAAGAAGCGCCGCCATCGGAGGGACATAAGCAAGAATACGGCGGCTAGGAAGAGAAAGAACAGCGGCCGGCGATCGCGCGATCGCTTGCCGAAGTCGAAGGCCAGCAAAGCCGCAAAACACAAAGCAAAAAGGGCCACGTTCCCGGTGAGCATCTCCCAGGTGTCGAGCGGATACCACTCGGTTCCCACATCGATCGCTGTCGTCTCGGCAAGCAACATGTGTACGTGGTGAAAAATCAAAAGGAAGTCTTTGGGAAAGTATGGATTGATGACCAGCCCCAGGGCCGCCCCCACGGAAGTGGCATAGAAGGCAGCGAAATCGAAGCGGCGTTCGGAGAGCCAAACCGTCACGGCGTGCGCGAGCGCGAACACCAAGATCAGCGGAAAAAGATTGTACAGCCACACAAACACAAACGTCAGGAAGGCGAGGGAAAGAAATCTGCGTTCCAGGATCAGGTAAACGCCCACGCCAAGGAGGGCGAGCGAGAGGCTGGGAGCGCGGGTCATGGACATCCGATAAAGAAACGGCTCGGAACCCGCAGCGAGCGGGAGCAGCCAAAGCCAGCGGTGACGGATGCGATAGGCAACCAGCAGCCCGAAGATGGAGGTCAGCGCAAGCGCGGAAAAAAGCGGGGCCGCGAGTTTGGCTCCGAGTCTCAAGTCTCCGAGAGTGAACGGCATGAGCAGGACATGAAACAAAAAGTGCTGATCCACGAACGCAGGGGCGCGAAGTACCGTCAGCGGCAGCCAGCTAAACGCAGGCAAACGAGGAGCAGATTCCCGGAGGATGCGGCTCCAACGCATGTGATAGTAGGCGTCGTTACCGACGATGGCGGGGCCGGCAAACTGGATCCAGAGCATCAATCCCAGGGCGAGCAGAAAGGCTGCCGTGCACTCCAGTGCCGGTGCGCCTCGAGATCGGCCTGTCGTGCGAGTTCTGCTGTCCGACAACGCTCTTTCTACCACACGCCCGGCCGTCCCCGCACAACGCCCATCGGGTTACTTACCAGGATGAGTGCGAACAAAGCCGCGCACACAGGCGCAATCTTTAGCGTAAGTCGGTTCATATCGGTGCCTCCGCTACTCTCGAATCGAGGGCGTCCACCTGCCAAGAATTGTGCCACACTCCCAAGCAGGTGGGACACGTAGCAGATCGCCAGACGGTCGAAGAGCGCCAACCATACGCCCACCACACGCTCGAGTCAACAATGGCAACAGCGTTGCGGTCATCGGCCAGACCAACCTCACAACTCCTGATAGACGGTGCCAGCTCAACCGGTCGATGCAACACCAGCTAATCGGCTGATCCGCCGCGGTCGGAATGAACGACATAAACCGTGATGGATTGCACTAGTTTTTGTGAACATGCTCAAGTCGGAGGAAATCTATGCGGACCGGTACGATGACATAGAGTATTGGCGGGCGAACAGTGAGAGCGTATCAGCCACTCTTACAGAGGGATTCAGATTATTCTGCGCTCCCTGGCGGCGGGGATGAGTACGGCTTGATCTCGATGGGGCATTCGTCCGGCTCAACGACCCACACAGTTCGGTCCTTGAAGTGATCAAGCTTTCGGCTGATTTTGTATGGGGTTCACGGACAGAAAGCGGACAGGTCGGTGCGATAGAATTGCACTGGGACATCCACAGCTTATTGTTGACCAAACACGCGAATGGCTGAAAGCGAGAAGGTTGCGCCGCACCCGGCGTTGCTCCCGACCAACGTGACCGCCCATTGAGAGGGAACGTGGCAACGTTCCGACTATAGGCGCCTCAATGTGAATATCACCTGCCGCATCAAACCTATCGTTCTGTTTCCTATTTCCTTCCCTTTGGAATTGCCTTTCACGAGACGTTAGACTCCGCCGAGCTTCTGGTAATTTGAATTTGTCGTGGTCGCCTCAAGGTGCTTGGCAGTGGCGGTCAGGACCGTCCGTTGCACATAGTTGGTGCCATCGGGCAGGCTGGCCATCTGAACCTGCAAAGTCACCATGTCCTTTGTTTCACCCATGTAGGTGTTGACATTTAAGGACGTGACTTTCCTTGCGGCGGTGTCGAAAGAGAGAGTCATCTGATCGCCCGGTTGCGCGTAATCCCTGAAAACCAAATTGACAACGCCGCCGACGGGATTCAATGAGACTTTGCCAGCCTGTTTGGCTTGCTCCATTTTCTGCGGATCGGGTGGCACGTATAGGCTGAGGAGGCCCTTCACTTCACCCATGTACTCTTGCATCTCTCCTCTTTTCTTTTCAACGACTCTTTGCTTGAGTCTTCCACCCCTGGGTTGTTCCGGCGGAGGGCCAATGGGAGTCTTCTGGACCTTTCCGTCGGGACCGTACTGGCAACTGTCTTGCGTTGGGGGTTTCGGATCACCCTTCAGGGTGAGCTGCGTCGTTTCGATCCATTGATACTGGCGGAGTTTTTGCGCGTTTTCTGCCATAACCTGCCTGACTGCGGCAAGCTTTTCCTGAAGCGCACTGTCCTGGGCAAGGACAGGAAATGTAGCAGCAAGCCCTATCACGCCAATCATCGTCAAACGCTTGCAGATTGAGCAACGGCTCCGATGATGGCCTCCCTCCCGGCGCTTAATTCCAAGGTTCCGATTCATCAACAATCTCCTTAGCTTTCTTCCCAGAATGTCGTTCGAATTTGGGCGATCCACTTTCCCTCACGGGGTCGGCACAACTTTGTAATACACACCGTTTGCGCCATAAGCGGCACTGAACCATGTGTTGCCGCACAGGTAGTAGGCCTTACCTTGAACGTCTGGAGTGGTGCAGCCGCCAGGTAGCAGCGCATAGACCGCGCCCATTTCATACGTGACGTTCGCGGTACCCGCAGAGGCAATATTGGCATTCGCAGCGGCGGCATTGGCGTTCGCGGCCGCCGCATTAGCGTTGGCCGCAGCCGCGTTGGCGTTGGCAGCGCTGGCGTTCGTCGAGCCCGCGGAGTAGCCCGCGCTGTAAGCATTGGTGGTGGCTGCGCTGGTCTTGGCTGAGGCCGCAGCTGCGCCGACGGCCATACCCACAAAAGCGCCCGCCGCCGCGGCGCCCGCAGTGGACCCGGAGCCGCAGTTGTAGCATGTTGCTCCGTAGTAGCCCGCAGTAGTGGGTGGATGGTAGCCGTAGTAGGCGGTGGGTGGATGATACGCGGAGGCGTAGGCCGTGGTTCCGTATGGCGTCGTATGTACCGCGCCTTCTCCGTAAGCTCCCGTCGTCGTTCCTCCATAGGCGTTGGTGTGGCTTGTACCCCCGCCGTAGGCATGCGATGTACTCGTGCCGTAGGCGCTGGTGTGACTCGTACCTTCGCCATACGTGTGTGACGAGCTCCCACCATAGGCGTTCGTGTGAGATGTGGAGCCGTAGCTGTGAGAGGTGCTTCCGCCATAGCGATTTGCATGCCCGTAGCCAAAAGCCATTTCATACGGGACAAACAAGATCGTGAGACTTGCAATACCAGCAATAACCTTTCTCATAATTCCTTTTACCTCCTAAGTCAGTGCGGTAATGGCGGGGAACTGGGTGGCTTGGTATTTGTCACTGGCAGAGTCTTAGCAGGTGGCCTGGGGCCTGGAGGAGGCTCGGGGTGAGGATGTGCAAACTCCATTTTCTTTGCGCCAGCGGCTTTTGCCGACGTGAACGCTTCTGCGGAAACAGGGGAGTCAATTTGCCATTCTGAAAGCATCAGATTGTGACGCAGCGAGTCGGGATCGTTGAGATATATCGCGTGAACTACTCGGGGTAGTTTGTCTTCCGTCCCGATCGCCATCTGAACAAACACCCCGTCACCGGCGTAAGCCACCATGTCCGTGGTTGTTCCTCCAAATGCGATGGATTGGCCAATGTAGTAGGCATGCTGCAGCCCAGGGGCTAGGTCGCCGTAAGGGTCGCTGACAATCAAGTCGGTAAATGGAAAATAGATCGCCGCTTTCTGGTAGATCGCCTCCAGCGTAGCGTCGATTGTAGGTGGAGCATCTGCAACTGCGACGAGGTTCTCCGCCGGCGCAAAGGCCATCGCTGTTTTACCGTTGTCGTAAAACTCCGACGCAGGACCATCGCCCGCTAAGATCACTCGAAGCTTGTCGGGCCGCTGCAGAGTCACTTCGTACTTATTGGCGAAAACCAGGGGAGCCCCCTGGCGGCTGAGACTCTCAAATGTTTCCACTGCGGTGAATGACAATGTGTGTGCCGAGGCCAAGCGCGCGCCGGTGGCCTTCAGGATCTCAATGGCTTTTGGCTCGAGTTCAAGGTGGGCGGGTGCGGCCGGTGCCGCGCTGGGCGCCGCTTTCTTCTTGGTCGCTGGGGGTACGGATTGTTTCTCGGTTCCCGGCCGGGCAGTTTGCGCGACCACACTACTCGGACCCACCAGGAGCGCGCCCAAGATGATTAACGCCATCAAGCAAAACAAATGTTCTCGAATCATTGCACACCTCGCCCAGCAAGAGATCTGAACGTGCGGCCGAGCATCTTCAGGGAATCATTCCGCATTCGAACATCTTGTTCGCGATCGGCGCCGCAACCTTATTGATGAATACGGTGCGCATCTGAGGATCACTGCGAAGAAAATCCAGAGCTTTTTGTTCCTCAGCGCTCGGCGGAGTTCCTTGGGTTTTCTTCACCCACAACTGCTCGCATGAAGATGTCTGGTACTTCTGGATTACCTTATTGGCGACCCTATCCAAGATCGGATACTGTGACGGTGCCTGGGCTCTTGCCTTCATTGAATAAGCACCTGCGGCTAACAGTGAAAACAGTGCGAAGGACACTGCAAGAACTCTTAGAGATTTGTTCATCGCTTTCTCCCGCATCCTTATATTGTTTGATTCCAGTGCTACCGCTGGTGTTAACAACGAAAGGAGTCTGATACTAGAGTCCTTCGCGATTGAAAGTGACCTGCCAGAAATGACAGTCTATTTTTCCTTCAGCAGTTTCAGGCGTTTGACAGTCAGTGGAGCTGAGAGCGCGAGTGGCATTGTTGTGGCGTTCAAGAGGCAGCGGCCCGGGACGCTGGACGGTAGCGGACGATAAGGAGCGTAATGTCGTCGGCCTGGCTGGCGCCGCGCGTAAAAGTTCCGACCGATTCGAGGATCGCCTTTTGAATTTGATCTAGGGGCGCATCGTGCTGACCGGCGAGAGAATCACGAAGACGATGAACGCCGAACATTTGATTGTCGTGGTCCATGGCCTCGCTGACGCCGTCGCTAAAGAGGACGAGAGTGTCATAGGGCTGAAGTTGCAGAAACCCGACATCATAATGAGTTCCCGGGATGAGTCCGACCGGCAAAGAACCCTCGGTGAATGGCTCGGTGACTTCGCCGCGACGAAGAAGCAGAGGCGAGGGATGGCCTGCATTTATGAACTCCAGCCGACCGTCGCGATCCAGGACGCCAAAGAACATGGTGGCGTAGCGTCCGACTTCGGAATGCTCACAAAGAAAGCAATTGACCTGATGCAAGACGCGCGCGGGATCGGAACCCGTGCTTAAGCCAGAGAGCGCACCTTGCAACATGGTTGTCAGAAGGGCAGCGCCTAGACCTTTGCCACATACATCGGCAATCAGAAACGCTGTGCGATTGTCGCTCATCGGGAAAACATCGAAGTAGTCGCCGCCGACCTCAAGACACGGAGAGTTAATACCGGTGACGGCAAGATGAGGAAAATCGCGGAAGCCGCGCGGAAGAAGAGCCTGCTGGATGTCACGGGCGATACTGATCTCCTGCTCGAGGCGCTGGCGATGGCGCTCGTGCTCGACCAGGCGCGCATTGTCCAAGATGCTGGCGGCTTCGACGGCGAAGGCGTCGAGAATCTGGCGATCGAGCTTGGAAAAGGCGGCCGGCCGACGGGAATCGAGATAAATAATCCCGAGGAAATCTCCTCGTCTGAAATCAAACGAGGATTCGGCCGAGGTGGCGCGCGAGACGGCGTAAAGAGGAATGGCCACCACGGCGCGCAGGCTTTGCGCAATGACGCTCTGCGCGCCCTGAAGGTTGAGTTCGGCCTCATTGAGATCTTCCGTGATGGCGCTCGATTTGCGCTCCATCGCCAGAGATAGTGCGGTCTGGCTGGGAGCGAGCCCAGCCGGGGAAATGCGTAGGCCTCCCTTGCCTCGGGCGAGCCGAACGCGGTGTGGTGTGGGTGGATCAGGTTCCAGTAACATGCCGCGGTCAGCTCCGGTGACGGCAATGGCGTGGTCGAGCATGGTGCTCAGCACGGCGTCGACCGGCAGTTGGGAATGCAGAAGCATGGTCGTTTCGAGCAGGAGATTGAGTTTGCCAAGGCCGCTAGAAGAGGAGTCGCCACCGGGCATGCCCCCGATGAGCGTGAGAAGACGTTGCACGGAGGCGTCGACTACAGAGGAGCGAAAAGTTATTTGGTAGGCGCCCTCGAAGCCAAAGCTAATGATATCGCCGTCCTCCAAGGCCTTCTTGTCGGTTTTCTTTCCGTTAACGAAAACTCCGCCATGTTGGCCACGGTCTTCAAGGTAGTGACGGTTGGATTCAAAGAGGATCGCTGCGCAACGCCGGGAAATACGGTTGTCCGGAAGCTGGAGATGGTTTCCACTTCGATCGCCCCGACCGACGAAAAAGGGTGATTCAGTGATGGAGACACGGCGGCTCGAACCGCCGGGAGCTGCGATATCAAGAACCGCTTCGCCGATGGCTGGGGCATTAGACATAAGGATCGCTCGAAGCCCGAAGCACGGGTGAATCACTACGATCGGCCGCGCACCGTCCGTTCGACGATTCAACATGGTCAGGTTGGATAAGTGCATCCGGCCGGTGTTGCATTATGGGTGCTTATTTCGCCTCGCCCGTGACATCGCGTGATCCACGAATCGCCAAGCAAACAGGTCACTGAAAGGCCAACTCGGTTGGTGATGCCTGGGGAGGGAGACCGACGCGGCGAAGCAGGTCCTTGAACCGTGGATCGTCACGCAAGGCGTCCATGCTCGGGTCTATATGAAGATAGATCAGCCAGTGGGATTTCTCTTCGTAGGCCCTCTCCAAGTATTCGAGAGCATGGTCGTTTTCTCCCAAACCGATGTGGATTCCCGCCAAGAAGTGAGGTGCGACATATTTTTGCCTTGCTAGTCTTGTCAGGCTCTCGAGCGTCTCCTGCGCCTCCCTTGCCTTATTCGCCATCCCGTAAGTATGGGCGAGCGCCGCACGCATCAGGAGGCTGCCGCCCGATAGGACCACCCCCTTTTCACCCTCGGTGATGGCCATTGTGTAGCGACCCGTTTTCCTGTAGACGAGCCCAAGAATCCAATGCGTCACAGGATAGTTTGGGTCCAATTCGACAGTTTTGCAGAACTGCTCGATGGCTTCGTCGTATCGACGCCCAAAGTAGAGGGACCATCCGATAGCCACGTTGATAATGAGCGAGAACGGATCAAGCTCTTGGCTGTGCTTTACTTTGGCGATTGCTTCTTCGTGCCGCCCCATGGTCATCAGATACTCGGCGTACCAGTGATTTGCAGTCGCGTAGGTAGGGCCGAGTTGAAGACTTCGTCTGAATTCCGTCTGAGCCTCTAACCAGCGCCAATCGTGAAGCCACAAAGGAGCCGCGAGAGATGTGTGCGCTTCGGCGAGATCCTCGTCCAACCGAAGAGCCTTTATTGCCGCTGCCTTAGCTTTCGGGAAAGCGTCCTTTGGGGGCAGGTAGCTGTTCCATCCGAGGAGTACGTAGGAATCGGCCAATCCAGAGTACGCTTGTGCGTAGCTGGGATCTTGCTCAACAGCTTGTTGGAAGTACTCGATGCCCTTGCCGAATCCTTCTTCAGTCCACTTGTTCCAATAATAGCGGCCTTTGAGGTAGAGCTGATACGCCTCGGCATTCTCCGTGTGGCGCCTCGCTAATCGTTTCTTTTCGGTCCTGCTCAGCTGCAGCCGCAATTTCTCGGAAATTTCGTTGGAAATTTCTTCTTGAATAGCAAAGATGTCGCCTGGCTTGCGATTGTAGAGCTCGCCCCACAGTCGTGAGCCTGTGGCTACATCCACCAATTCGGTTCCGATCACCAAAGAGTTACCCCGCAGCATTATTCTTCCGGTGAGAACGGCGCGCACACTGAGTTCACGGCCAATGGTTTGGGGGTCAATTCCCCGGCCCTTATACCGAAATACTGTGCTGTGTGCCATGACGCGCAGCTTCGGAAGCGTCGCTAAGATATTGACGAGACTTTCGGTGATTCCGTCGCTCAGGTATTCATTGTCGGGATCGCCACTCCCGTTTTCAAAGAGCAAAACGGCAATTGAGTCAATGAATTTGGAGATCCGCTGCGGGCGAAGGGCACTGCAGGCCACAGACGCCCGCGCGGACTCCATATCTCGCTTTAGCTGCCTCAAATCGCTTCGCAAGTCTCCGGCGGTTTGATAACGCAGCGCGCGGTCCTTCATCAGCGCCTTGTTTACGATGCGTCCTAACTCTGCAGGCAATTTTGGGTTTAGGCGCAGCGAAGATTTCACATCATCGTTGAGAATTGAGTTGAAAATAGCCCAGGTACTGTTTCCTGAAAAAGCGGGCCGCCCGGTGGTCAATTCATACATAACTGCTCCAAACGAAAACAGGTCGCTGCGCGAATCCAACTCTTCGGCACGCACTTGTTCCGGTGACATATAAGCGACCGTACCCAACGCAACTCCCGGACTCGTCAAGCCGTCGCGTGAATGTGCAAACCGTGTCACGGTGTCAGCGCTAGCAGCGAGTCCCAATCTAGGCGTGATTTTAGCTAGCCCAAAGTCAAGAATCTTCGCATGGCCACGATTGGTGACGAAGATATTCGTGGGTTTGATGTCGCGGTGGAGGATGCCTTCCGTGTGAGCGACATCCAGCGCATCCGCGACTTCGATGTAAATATCCAGAAGACGTTCTACTTCAAGCGAACGACTGAAAACTCGACCTAACGTATCACCATCCAAATGCTCCATAGCAATGAAGACCGTGCCATTGTCTTCATCAACATCGTAGAGAGTGCAGATATTGGGGTGATTCAGAGCGGAGGCAGCCCGCGCTTCGCGCTGGAATCGTGCTAAAGCCTCGGGGTTTCCGGCCATCTTATCGGACAAGAACTTCAGTGCAACAAGTCGGTGCAGGCGTGTGTCCTCCGCCTTATAGACAACCCCCATCCCCCCGCCGCCGAGTTTTTCCAACACCCGATAGTGGGAGATCGTTTGCCCGGTCATGGGATGGGATTCGTTCACACCTGATGCTGAGCCGGTGTCGAGCCCGCACCCACTGGCAAAAAGGATAGTTGTCTCAAGCCGTTTATCAGGACTTGGACGGGGAAAACTTCTTGGGTCTAAATTGGGTGTAAGATCGTGCTACTGAGGAAGCCCAATGAGGCGCGTTGCGCTCCCCGTCATTCTGCTATTGCTTCTCACCACTTCCGTGCAATCCTCGTTGCTCGCCCAATCTTCCGACTGCACTGGTAGAGATGCCCAATTTCAACTGCGTTCGACTAACCCACTTTATGTCGATGTTATGGACCTCGCCAGGAATCTAATTGACCACGGGTTCATCGTTAAATGCATTTTGCCGTCGAAGATGGAGAACCTATTCGATGGTCAGAAAGGAGCCGCGCTCTACCGCACCGACAGGGGCGAATTTGATGTCCTGTTTTTGCCTAAAACAGACACTTTCGATGCCGTTGAAGTTGTCGAGCAAGAGCAAGGTGCGAAATATGTCTATTCATTTCGGGGAACCCCGCACTCACCTACGCGTATGGAAGGCAAAAAGACCTACTTCACAAAGTCTGGGAATCTACTATTCGTCGTAATGCGTGACGCTGATCTCGCGGCAAGCATCCAGGCCGCTGCGTCTCATTCCTGCCCCGCGACCATGCCGCCGTTGATGTCTTTCCTCCCGCCATCGCCGTATCCGACAGAGCTTCCATCAGGTTCGTTTTGGTTTGGTACGGAGAATCTTTGGACCACTCTACCGATGGATGGAACATGGAAAGGTTTGCTGCATTACCGACCCGCAGACTCGGCATTCAGAAACAAGCTCTTTTGGTGGCATGAAGGCTACGATTGGCGCACAGAAAACGCGCCGAATCTGACGGTGACCGGCAGACGCCTGGATGCTCCGGCTCCACCGCTCGCAACGGACGAACACGCCAATGCTGGTTGGACTAACGATCAAAACCATGCGTTTATGGTAGCCGGGATTTTCATACCGACGCCCGGTTGCTGGCAGATCACGGGAGATTACAATGGCGAGAGGTTAACCTTCGTCGTTTTGGTAAGACAATAGTTCCTCACAAACATTCCGATCCGAGGCCCAAGAACCAGCGCCAAGTCCGGTTGAACCGGCACCGTTTATCAGGACTTGGGCCTGGTGGGTCTATTCTTGAACTGGCACGCCTGTATGCGCTGGAATCGATTGAACCTTGGAGCTGCTCCAAGCGCCGAAACGGAGTCGTAAGGCGATGCCGAGAAGTAGCAAGATCGATGAAATGATTTCCGCCCAGTGTGCCACCTTTGAAAGCCGCTTGTGGACGCGCTCATGAGCCTGACGAGATTCTTCGTAACTCAGAAGCAAAACGTGGTCTTGGTTTATTTCCCAGACCCAATAAGAAGGGCGCTCTACCAATGCGGTCATGTTATCTCCGACCCGCAGACGGTCGAGTTCCGGAACATCCGCTACCCTCTCATCCACGGTAAGCTCGTGGACGCCGCGATTTGTCGCGGCAAGGATGTGCATCCAGTTTGTCGTGGACCAACAGACCCAGGTAGAGGGCCAGGTTAAGGTCGGCACTCCTGTAAAAGTTGAATATGGAGCAATGGCTGACCAAAACGTGGCCAAGACCATCATCGGGCAAGGCCAGTTGTCTAACTCGCTAGTTCGCGCGAACCACCGAGGGCGGAGCCGACGGAGACGGTTCCGCCTAACCTCCTCTTTCTTTAGAAAAGGACCGGCTTCGCTTGCACTGACCTCACGCTCCCGCGTCTCCTTCGAAATGCGGCTCTGATATCACTGAATACGCCCTCAATTTCTTCGCTAATAAGCCGCGCCCAATTGGACTCGTCTGCTTGAGCATATAGGATCGCGGAAACAGGCCGCGGCAACATCATGCGTAAGCTCGAAGTGCATTCGATTGGCGAATAGTGCAGTATGCTGTCAGACGCTCAGATAATCGAGCCGTAGCTTCACTTAGGCGATCTTCCTGAACACCACGATTTATTTCCAACTTTCCACCGCTTGCCGGGTAAGCGATCCTGGAATCAGCTCGTTCAGTTCTAACCTGATGCCGTTCGGATCGGTGACGTTTGCGAGCTTTGCCTTGCTCAGCGCTGGCGAGATCCGCGGATCCGTTGCTGTTGCGCCCCCCTTCCGAAGCCTTTGCACCGTGGCGTCCTCATCTTCGGCTTGAATGCCAATGTGAGTGATTCCTACGGGCATGTTTGCGCTGGCCGGCGCGACCTCCAGGAAGGTGTCACGGTTGATCTGCAAATACATGGTGCCGGGTTTGCCATCGGGGGTTGGGCCCCCAAACGCGACGCGAAAGCCCATCACTTTCGTGTAGAAATCCAACGACTGCTGAAAATCCTTGACGGCAATCCCTACGTGATTCAGCCGAAGACCTGTATTTATGGTTTCTTGAGCCGCTGTGGGTTGCATCATGAAAGTGCCTACGACAATTCCTCCGACAAAAAGGCTCAATCCACGCAAGTAAGAACCTAGTCCATTCATGTGAAACCTCCTATTGTCAGGGCAGGCCGCGCCCCGCTAACGCGCAGTCGTACCGTGTTGATTCCTAGAAATCCTTAGAGAGTCAACTTCAGGCCCAAGTGCATCTGTCTCGTGATACCGCGTTCCTCCAAAAAGCGTTGAACGCTACGAGCAGGTTCAGATCCGTATTTCGGATGTTGGTATCTGTATCTTTACTGTCGGCATGAAGTCAAGCGTGCCCTCTCAACTCCCGAGACGTGATTGGAGAATGTCGTCGGTTCCCCTGAGCCGAGTAGATGGGACGAACCGACTTTAGCATTTCGTCAATCCCGCCATGATCCAGCGTCCGCCAGCGGCGACGAGCGGATTGCTGACCTCACCCCGGAGCACCTATTTCAAGGCGGACATTGTCACACGCTACCGACACCGCTGAGGTTTCTGCTTGACTCGTCGATCGGGGGCGTGCTATACGCCGCGCACATTGGGTCTCAGCAGGCCGCAACAAAAACGGGGGTGTCACAAATGTCCACGCTCATATCGCGCCGCGCGCTTAGCGGAATCAGGATGCTCCTTGTTGTTTTTCTGTTCCTCGCAACGGTTCCTTCTCTGATGGCCCAGACGTCGTCGACAGGGGCACTGACTGGGAGGATTACGGACTCGTCTGGCGCCGTGGTGCCGAACGCGGCCCTGACGCTTACCAGTGTGGACACCGCCCAGTCGCGAACGGCAACAACGGGAGCAGACGGTACGTACACGTTTGGCTTGCTGCCGCCCGGCAATTACCAGTTGAAGATCGAGGCCTCCGGCTTTAAGGGCGTTCAAATTCCTTCCGTGACCGTTTTGGTGACGGAGACTGAGGCTTTGGATCGAGCGCTCGAAGTGGGCGCCACGACTCAGACCATCACCGTGGAAGGCGCGGTGGAGACGATTCAGACCACGAGCTCGGCGATGGGCGCGGTGCTCACCAGCAGGATCGTGACCGAGCTTCCCCTGAACACCCGCAACTACACGAACCTCCTGACCATGTCTGCCGGAGCCAATGCGAACGTCACAAATGCGAGCCTTCTTGGAAAGGGCCTTACCTACATCGCCACGAATGGCGCGGGCTACGGTCAGAACAATTTTGCACAAGACGGAGTTGATGTTACTTCATATCTAAGCTTCAACACGGGCCAGGAGGGATTTTCAGGCGGTACTTTCGTGCTTCCGATTCCAGACGATATCCAGGAATTTAAGGTTCAAACATCCAGCTACGATGCAGGTTACGGACGCAACCCAGGGGCCAACATCAACGTCATCACCAAAACCGGAACGAATGACTTGCATGGGTCGGGATTTGAGTTCTTCCGCAATACGGCGCTGAATGCCAACACTTGGTTTAACAATTTCTTCGGCCAGCCCAAAGGGGTCCTGAATTCGAACCAATATGGCGGAACGCTAGGCGGGCCGATCAAGAAGGACAAGCTTTTCTTCTTCGTATCTTATCAAGAGACGAGCCAGAAGAATGGGATTTCCGCTTTCGGCCAATCGCTCCCCACGCTCGCCCCGATTCCCCTGGGAGATCGAGGCACTTGCCCCCCGGGCTGGACATCGCTGGCTCAGTGCTCCGCGGCAACGACGGGTTTCGTAAACAACCTGGCCGCAAACATGTGCCCGGGCAATAAGCCGGCTAATCAACAAAAGAATTTTGTAACGAATCAAGGAGCCCAGGGCATCGCGGTTCTGTGCGCTCCAACCGGGGCCAGTCCTTTGGCTAACATCAATCCCTTGGGCATCAGCATCCTGCAGCTTCAGGCGTCGCCCGGAAACTACTTTATTCCCAGTGGATGCAATTACGGAGGATCGTGCAGCGGGGCTACCTCAACCTACGCGAGCCATGTCTTTTCGGTTCCGGCTATATTCAAGGATCACAATGCCTTGGGCAATTGGGATTATGTGGTCAATAGCAAGGAAACCCTCTCAGGCCGTTATCAGTGGGAACAGGATCCGCTTACCGGGGGATTTCCATCATTGGATACCACTTCGGCTCCGGGCGTTTTTCTACCCAATAATGGTGCCAAGATCACACACTACAATCAGCAGGCCATTCTGAAACTTACGTCGATCTTGTCCCAGAACGTCGTGAACCAGGCCAACGTCGCCTATCAGCGCATCTCGACGGTCAGCACAGAGCTGACTCCCTTCACGAATTCGCAGGTGGGCATAACGGATCTGGTGCCGGGATTCGATCAACTGGACTACATCACTACTCCCTCCTTTAGCTTCGGCGCCCACACAAGCTTTGGGGTAAACGATATCGTCAATCAATTCCAGGGTAATGAACAGATCTCCTGGGAACACGGAAAACACTCGCTCCGCTTTGGCGTTGGCGGTTGGCACGTGCAGGTGAAGACCTATTTCCCGTCGCATGCGGTCGCACAGGCATCGTTCAACTCGGTTGCTGACTTCCTCATCGGCCTCCCGTCCTGCCAGGCCTTCACGGGAGTGGGTACCTGTGGTCCCAATAACGCGGGCAACACCAATGGCTTTTCAACCAGCAACAACGGTACGGGAGGCAGTCAAAATGGCCTATTTTCCGGCTATTTCCGCCTCAACGTCTTTAACGCTTACGTTCAGGACGATGTCAAGGTAACTCCTCGCTTGACCGTGAACGTCGGACTTCGCTGGGAGTACGACGGGAACATCTACGAAGGTCAAGGGTTGATGAGCACCATGTGGCCAAGCCTGCTGAATACCGTGCCGCTCCCCGGAAGCACGCCGCAGACGGGTACTCTGGCGGGATTTGTCGTGCCGGGAAACTATCCGGGCCCATTCCCGCCCGGTCTTTTCGTGAACACGAATGACGGACTGAGCAATCCCAACGTCCCTACGACCGATTTCGCTCCGCGTCTGGGGCTGGCCTGGCAGCCTACGGCGAGCAACCGCTGGGTTATACGGACGGGCGCTGGCTTTTTCTATGATGCCTCGCCCGGGCAGTCGTTTATGAATGTCCTGGAAATTTCTCAGCCCGGAGTCATACCCGGCGCATCGCCAATCACTCTCGGGAGCCTGGCGAATCCCGTTCAGCCATCTCCCGCGATTTATCCTGGACCGGCGGGCACTGCTGGATGGACTACTCGCTGGATGGACAACTCAGTTCCAATACCCGTTATTTGTCCTGCGCCCACGCAGGCTGCGCCTTGTAGTTCGGGACTAGCCCCGTCGGGCGTTACGCAGAATATGACGGTTCCCCTCATGTATGAATGGAATCTGAATACTCAGTATTCGTTTGCGCATAACTGGGTGCTCGAAGTCGCTTACGTGGGATCGCATGGGATCCATCAGTTGCCGCAATCGCGGGCCGGTGCCGGCCTGCAGGGCCAAGGCGGTTCGCAGATCGGTTACAATCTCGCTCCTTTGGCGGGTCCCCAGTGTTCCAGTTGTGCGCTCACCGGTGTGACCACAAGCACTGCGGCGAACGTGGCTGAGCGCGTACCTTATCTCGGCGTCAGCCCGACAAGCGCAGCGTTCCAGACGAATGGCATGCTCAAATACAACAGCGCGCAAATAACCGTGAGGAAGCAACTCTCGTATGGATTGACATTACAAGCCGCCTACACCTATGCCCGTGGTTTCGATACCCAGACCTTTGGGTTCAACACGTATCCGTATATTGGACAAGTCTACGAGCCGAATAATAATTACCATCCAAACCGCTTTGTTATTAACTACGTCTGGAATCTACCTATACCACGCTACAAGGGGCTCCTCGGTCGCGCAGTTGATAATTGGAGTTGGTCCGGGGTCACCACTATCCAGGACGGCGTGCCCATCAGCATAACGGATAATGGCGGATCGGTCTTTTTTGGTGGCGTCGGTTCGGGTTCCACTGCGCAATTCTGTCCCGGCGTTACCGCTGCAGACCTCGCAACCGGAGGCAGCATAGAAGACCGCGTGACCAGCGGGCTATTAAATGGCGCTGGCTATTTGAACGGCAAGAGCCAAGGCGTCTTGTGTAACGCTCCTTACTGGAATGGAACCTCGTTCGCCCAGCTCCTCCCTGGGCAGACAGCGCCCAACGGCACCGGCACGGGATTCGGTAACATGGGCGGCGGCATCATTAAGGGTCCCGGCCAATACAATTGGGACTTAGCTCTCGCCAAAGTAATTCCTATTCAGGAAGCCCGTTCGTTGCAGTTCCGCGCCGAATTTTTTAATGTCTTTAACCGTGCAGAGTTCAATATCCCGAACATTAATGCCAACCAGTCCACTTTCGGACAAATCACCGGCCTCGTGGCCGCGCCGCGCGTGATTCAATTCGCGTTGAAGTTCTTGTTCTAGGGCGAGGCAGAAGGACGAATTGGAGTAGCGCCTCGCTCCGCGAGCGGGTTGCGAGAAACATCCTGTGGGTGTGTGCACGGGATACCGACCGGACTCGGTCACGAATCAACTCCCTCTCGAACTTTACAGTCGTTGCGACGACTTCAATCATTCGGCGCGGATGCGTCCGCTCTCTCATGCCGGATCCAAGCTCGGAACTCCTCGAGCACGTCATAAATTGGCTCAGACCTTTCCACAATCAGACGCGAGTGCCGATTGCCAAAGTCGTTCGCATCAGCTTGCTGATCGAAATGACTTGCAGGTCTAACATCTCCATGATAGAAGCCGCTTAGCTGACATGATACAGAGAGGTACGCAATGAACGGGACAATGAACGGGCGATGCCTCTGGATTGTCATGCTGGCGGGTTGCAGCGTTATCTCGGTCGCGGGCCAACAGCGCGGCGGGCCGGAGCCACCGATGCCGCGACTCAAGCTGACAAGCCCCGGCTTTATTGACGGCGGCAACCTACCGCTGACTTTCACCTGCTACAACAACGGTGGTAACGCGCAATCGCCACCGGAAAACGCCATGTCGCCGCCATTTTCATGGGCGAACGCGCCCAAGGGCACGGCGAGTTTCGCCCTCACGCTGAACGGTCCCGACAACCATCCGAACAAGGGCATCGACATGGAGATGTTCTGGGTAGTCTGGAACATCCCTGCAGGCACAACACAGCTTTCGCAGGGCGTGAAGCTCGGGCCGGAACGTCCGGATGGCAGCCGTCAGGCCACAGGGCAACGAGGGATCGTCGGTTACCGCGGACCGTGCGCACCGGCTGGTGTAGGCCGGCTGCACTACTTATTCACGCTTTACGCGCTCGATCAACCGTTGAATGTTTCCGGTGGCGCGACCGAGGCCGAGGTGAGAAAGGCGATTGACGGCCATATCCTCGGCACGAGTATCTATGTCGGTGCGCTGGAGCGTTGAGGCGCCTCTCGATTGAAAACTTTTCATCTCAAGTTGACGTTAATTGTGCCGGCTGTGTTTGCGATTGATCGTTCAGAGATCGTGATCGGCATTCGTGCCGTGCCGACTTTAGCTTCAATTTCTCGAGTCGTACTCTCCGCGTGGAGGGCTTGATGGCGCAAGTGCAAAGGACGAGGGTGCGGAGCGGTCCATGAGTCTTGTACACATCCACTTATTGCTGAATCATTTTCCAGTCATCGGTACTCTTATCGGGGTGATTTTATTTGTTGGCTCTCTGGTCGGAAAGAGCGACGACCTGAAGAAAGCCAGTTTGCTCATTTTCGTTGGGATCGCGCTGTTGTCCATACCCGTCTACATGAGCGGGAATGCGGCCCAGCAGGCGATAAAGGATCTCCCGGGCGCATCAGCAACATTGATGAGCGAGCATCAAAACGCGGCGCTGCTGGCATACGTCTTCATGGAGATATCCGGCGCCGTCGCGTGGTTCGGATTGTGGCGTTCTCGCAGGACTTCACAGTACGGGCGCGGCACTCTCTCCGTTATATTGCTTCTGTCGATCATCACGGTAGTGCTGATGGCCAACGCCGCGAATATAGGCGGCGCGATCCGGCATCCAGAAATCCTGTCCGACTCACAGACTAGTGCGCCAGCGAGATTCACGATGGGACTCAACGCTGCGGCGATTGGCCATTTTATCGTCGGAGGAGCCGGCGGAGGGCGGTGGGTCTGGGCCACGTGCCAAACTCTTCATTTCATCGGGCTGTCTCTGTTGATGGGCGTTGTATTCCTGGTGGACTTGCGAGTGCTGGGCTTCATGAAAAACATATCATTTGCGGCTTTACACCGGCTGCTCCCGTGGGGAATGTTGGGATTCGGGCTCAATCTGTTTACCGGTATGTGTTACTTCCTGGGCGCCCCCGAGCAGTACACCAAAAACGTCACTTTTTACTGGAAAATTGGTCTCGTGATGATCGCTGCAACGAATGCAATCTATTTTACCGTGTCCGACGAGCCTTGGGTTCTGCGTGGGACAGATATCGCACCGCTCAGACTCAAGGCGATTGCGCTATCCGCAGTGGCTCTATGGGTCGGAGTGATGTTCTGCGGGCTCATGCTGCCGTTCCTTGGGAATGCATTCTGAGTTGATTAACGCCGATATGACATCGCCTTGCATGTGGGATTGCAGCAGCGCTCTTTTTGGTCGAGGTGCAGATTGCCTCTAGGTTTGGCGGTCGTGCTGGCCATGCTTACGGTCATCGCTATTCTTGGGACGGTCGGTTACCTGATGGATAAGCCGGTGGAGCGTGAGGAGAGTGAGCGTGACCATTGAATGCCGCCTTCCTGACATGCTGAAAACCATCAGGTCGTGGGACGTTTCAGGCAAATACTGGCCGCCGCGGAGGAACCGCACGCCAGTGACGCGCGACTTGCGCGATTGATTTGGAGATAACCAGTGGGTTTTCTGCTTAAGCTCGAACAACTGCCATTTTGCATCTGGTTGCGCGAATCCAGTTCCGTCTGGGCGTTTCCTATGTTTCTCTTCCTGCATACGCTGGGTATGTCAATGATTGCGGGGGGCAGCGCGGTACTGGACCTGGTGTTTCTCGGCTTTTGGCCCAAGCTTCCCATCAAGCCGCTTGAGCGCTTCTACCCTCTGATGTGGCTGGGTTTTTGGATCAATGCGGTAACCGGCACAGTTTTAACCGCCGCTGATGCGACGACACGACTTACGAACCCGGTCTTCTACATCAAGATGGCTTTCGTCTTTTCCGGAGTCGCGCTTCTCGTGGTCATGCGCAAAAAGATATTTCGCCGTCCGGAACTGGATCGCGAGCCTCTCCCCTCGACCGCCAAGGGATTGGCGTGGGCTTCGCTGATTTGTTGGCTGGGAGCCATCACCGCTGGGCGCCTGCTGGCGTACTTGGGTCCAGTCTCCGGATTAAGCAATATCAGCAATCATTGATCTGCAGGCCCGGCCTTACTCGTACCGCAATCAGCAGCGCTCCGGAGCGGCGTCCGCACCGCAGAGCTGGGCACAGTTGCGATCTTTTTGCCTACGAACGTGTCACGGCGTTGGTAATCAGGAACTCCACCGCGGCGGTCACGACCGCAATCCACAACAAGAACTCGATCAAACCGGCCCATTTGCCGATCGCCGGTGTTTCCTCGGTTTGGGCCCACGTCCGCGTTTTCTTTTGAACAACCAAGTGCCAAAAAAGAGCCAGGGGAATAAGTATTACTAACTTCATACGAAAAGCGGGGTTCGACATGTATGTCGTAGCGTCCGCCGAGAACAGCAAAAATCCTCCCAGGACGACGACGAAAAACCCGATCCAGTTCCAGGCAAATAGTCGGTCGGAGAGTTCGGCCGCGGTTTGCCGCCGCTCACCAACGCCCATAAGGCGCAGATCAACGGTAACAGTAGTCCCCAGCCACAGGGAAAGGCCGGCAAAATGGATCGATTGGATGACGGGGTACATCCACGCCGAATTGCGAACCGTGGTGCCCCAAGGGGTGTTCTCCAGCCACTTGCAGCAGGCTAGCAATGCGTCATGCATGACGAGCCCCCTCGGCAAGGCCGATCCTTTCAATCTTCATGCCGAAGTGGTGGCGGCCGTCACCAACGGTACTTTATCCCAGGCCGGTAAGAGCTGCGATTTCTGTGCCGGCAAGAATCGCGCCTAACCAAAGCATGATTGAAACCAAGGCGAGCAGTTTTGCCGTCGTGGGTATGACTGGCGCCCGATCCCACTTCGGCACGTTCCATTGCACTGCTAGGGCAGAGACTACGGCCAGCAAAATAGCGAGCATCTTGACGCGAAAAGGCGTGACAGCCACATAATCCCCGGCTTCGGTGGAGAAAAGAAGAAAGCCGGAGACCACGGCAAAGCCAAACCCTACCCAGGTGCAGGGTCTAAGTTGTTTGGCAAGCAGAGAAATGGGCTGATTCCGATAGACGATACCGATAATACGCAAGTCCAGGAGCACGATTGTCCCGACGAAAAAAAATAATGTGAAATAGTGCACTACCGAGACGAGCGCGTACAACCAGCCAGTGGTGGCTAGTGTCGTCACCCATCCGGCATGTTGAAGGCTTTCCCACATCGCGCCTCCTCGCTCGGACACCTGGGCCAGTAGCCTGGTACTGTGTAACCGTGTTCATTCATCTATCGGCCCACCGGCGGTCATCCCAATAGGCCCATGGAGCCCAAAGTCTGTCCTGACATTCTGAAGTGCGAAACGAAGAAGAGACTCTCTCTTGATTTTGAGCAGAGGGATCTTCCCTTCGCTCACAATGAAAACTTTCGGGTGCGTTTTTCTCCCCCCACCTCGTAAAGGAAAATCCCTTCCCAGCTACTTCTTGGAGGAGTCGCGAATGACAACACCACCGACTTGGTTATTATAATTCGCCATCTCGGTCGGAGAGCAGAGCAACTCCGGAATGTCAAAATCCGCCGGTTGCAAGTGGAGAGGGAGCTTATTCAGGGCCAGCCAGGGTTCGGTATACATCTTCGGGTCATCAATCTTCATGGTGAGTTCCATGGTGTCGTGGTCGACGCGATGGAACGTTTCCTCCACCCGCAACTGATCGCTATGCGGACGGCCTGCATGATCGATCCAGCTTTTTGGGTTCAGACCCGTGGTCTCCACCACGAAGGTGTAATCATCGACCCATTTGCCAACCGAGTACCCATTCCAGCGCGGATCGGGGTCCTTGGGCATTTCCCGTCCATCGGTCCAGATGACGCGGTAATTGCCGTAAAAGGGACTTAGCATAATCACCTGCCTGGGAGTCTGAACCCAGTTGATGGTCCTGAATTCCCAAAGCTCCATGTAGGGAAACCCCAGCGGATCACACTTGTCCGCGGGATCATTGGCTAGCGCGGCGTCGACTTGTCGCACCCCTGGCCCTGAGGGTTTATTGGCCTTGAGTGCCTCTAGTCCCAACGCCGTGTAAGGCACCGGAT
>Ga0206953_1046_pt1 | contig 25638 bp, 26 predicted proteins | sample Alteio_BWOrgHeat_36_FD_152977 | JGI IMG/M metagenome (GOLD analysis project Ga0206953, IMG submission 152977) | Enriched cells from forest soil in Barre Woods Harvard Forest LTER site, Petersham, Massachusetts, United States -... | ecosystem: Environmental > Terrestrial > Soil > Temperate forest >...
CAATTAACCTTGACCGGCGAATGCGAACGACTATTTTGAAAAGAATGGTTGACAGCCTGAAGGGGACTGATTTTTCCGAGTCTGTCACTTTGTTTGAACCAACCGACATTGCGGAGTAGCCCGTGCCTATCTTGCGAGCTGAGTGTCCGTCGTGCGGCGCCGTGGTGAAGACCACCAATCTTTCCGTCGCCGGTAGGACGGTCAAGTGTCCGAAATGCGCCAAGGCCTTCAAATTGCCCGCGTTGGAAGAAGCGGATGCGCAAGAAGAGGGCATCAAGGCGGAAAGCACCATTAGATCGAGTCGGCGCGCTCGGGACGACGATGAACGCCGAAGCAATCGGTCTGTGCAAGGCGACGATGAAGACGAAATGCCGAGCAAAAAGTCTCGTCTGCAGCAACGTGGACGAAATGAAGGCGCTGATGATGCCGATGTCGACCGGCCCAGAAGGAAGCCCGAAAAGAAAAGAAAGACGCGTCCGGCGGCAAAGCGATCCAAGGGTCTTGTCATCGGTCTCATTGCCGGAGTTGTTTTTTTGCTTGGCGGGGGCATCGCCGCCATCGTTCTGCTAAGCGACGGCCACAATCTGCGCGGCGAGCGAGAAATTAGGGAGCTGATCAAAGCGAAAGAAATCGCCGACAAGGAGACGGATAGCGGCAAGAAGACGCAAGCGCAATTGCAAGTGCTGGCGGTCATGATGACAATCGAACAGATGGGCTTGACGCCGGACGAGCAAAGCAAGTTATTGCAGAAATACAAAACCAGGCTCGACGAATTGCAGCTTGGAATGGAAGGCTCGTGGGCGCTGCAAAATAAAGGCGCCGAGGAGGTCCGGAAGAAAAAGGCAGATAAGGAAAATCGCCGACTCTCGACCGATCCTGTCGCATTATTGCAAGCACTAGAGGAAGTCGATCAAAATACGGACGAACCCACCTGCACGGCGCTCATCAAGCAAGTTGAAGATCATATTCCGATCGATAGCCCCAAACGAGCCGACGTGATAAAGGCAATGGGCAAGGCGGCCGCAGCTGCTCGTTACGACCGAGCGTCTCTCAAGGCCCAATTTGTGCGCTCGGCATTGCGTTATGCGGTCAAGAGCGACGCCAGCGCGTTGATGCGCATCCGTTTCGATCTCTACACTAATTTAGCTGTTAGAGACATGTTGGACGACCTTTTTGTTGAATGGAAAGATCTGGCGATAGCCGAACGAATTGCATCTGACTTCAGCAATTTTGGCGTCGACAATCGACGGCGTGCCGCCCGAATTCTGCGAGCAATCGGTCCACAAGCTGAGAGGTATGTTATACCGTTCTTGAGTCCGCAGGAACCCTACAGAAAGGCGCGTAGTGACAAGGCTAACTCGGTCAACTTGCGAGAGCTCGATACTGTTGTCATTGACCTCATCGGGGACATTGGCACGCAAAAAAGCCTGGCGGTCTTGAGGCAGTTCAAGAACGAGGCGCCGGAGTTTCAACAGGCAGTCGAAAAAGCCATTGAGAAGATCCGCCAAAGAGAAAAGCTGCCTTAAAGGTTGTCAATTCCATCTTGCGAAGTACCGAAGAGATTGACCGGCAGGTCGAAGGTTGGTCGTACTTGTTCAGTCTTCGCGAAAGAGAAGCAGCCAGGCGGGGAGCTCTCGACATGATCAAAGATCTTCCCGCAAAAACGGCCGCGATCGATCCGCACAACTTAGGCGCCATTCTCTCGCCTTATACGTCGTTATTGCACATTGCTGAGTCAATTAAGTCGCCGAACAAGGAGCACTGGTTCTGCTCGACAAATTTATCGTCGAGATTGCGGCGCGGCAACCGAAGCGGGAGGTTGAATTGCGCTACCGCGTGGCGCTGCTCTTGCTGTCGGACCGCAATAAAGAAGCGCTTGAGACTTGGATTCTGCAATTGTTGCGCCTCAACGTCGAGCCGGGCCACCCGCACGGTCACTTGTCCGAAGAGCAACGGACCCGACTGGCCACTGGGGTCTGGGCGGCGAATCCGAGTCCGTCAAAAGAACTGGCAGGTTCGCTGCTTGGCGTGGAGGAGTGATGATGCTGTACCGCCCCGCGCTCGAACCTCCGACTTCGCCTTTGTGGAAACGCTGGCATATCAATTACGCGGCCGACTTGAATACCTTCCGACAGCGAACCGAGGCATTGGTGTCGCTGGCCAAAGCCGAGGGACGCGCTTCTCCGGTTCTGCTAAAGTAACTGGATGGACAAGAGCGAAATCGTCCGCAATTGGAGGTGCATCATGAAAACAAAAACCCTTCCCTCACTAAGCCTAATCCTCGGCACGATCGCGATCTTCGCCGCCAGCGGCTTCGCGGAACCGAAGAACGAACCGGCTGCTACGTCATCCTGGAAACAGCTGAAGTTGCCGGCGGCCGCCGCCAAGATTGCTCTCCACAACCTATTTTTCCTCGATGTGAAGCACGGTTGGGCCGTCGGCGATAAGGGCCTATGTTTGGCCACCGAGGACGGCGGCGACACGTGGAACGTGCGCGACACCGGCTCGGGCGCGACCCTGCGCTGTGTCTGGTTCCAGGATGTTCAGACTGGGTGGGCTTGCGGCGACGGCGATGCGAATGCTCCGAAGGCGAGCGGACACATCGTTTTCGGGCGCCCCTTGAAAGCCGGCACGCTTCTATCCACCAGCGACGGCGGCAAAAGCTGGAAGACTTCCTGGATCCCGACCAATTTTGACATCCCGTGGATCGAGGCATCCGCGGCTCCGTTGCTCCAAATCGGCGTCAGCGGCGGCGAGTTCCACCTCGACGGCGACATCACTCGCAGTCTCGACGGCGGCAAAAACTGGAAGAGTAATCGCTGCTTCCGGTCCCTGTTTGCCGTACGCCGGCTCGACGACAAACGTTGGCTGGCGGTCGGCTCGCCGGTTTCGGTCGGCTTCCAGCCGACCCCCACGAGCGAACTGTACACCAGCAAGCAGTGCCGTGCCCTCTATAGCGCGGACGGCGGCGAAACCTGGAAGGTTTCCAAAGGCAGCGACGGCAAAGGTTCGCTCCGAGCCGTTACTGCGGACAAGAAGCGGCCAACGCTGGCCGTTGGCGACGGAGGCACAATCCTTCGCAGTGAAGACCACGGCGAAAACTGGAGCGCGATAGACTCCGGGACGAAGGAAGATCTCTTCGCCGTGGCCTGGGCGCGCGATACGGAGAATTTAGTCCTGGCCGTCGGCGACGGGGGAACGATTCTGGTGAGCAACGACGGCGGGAAGAAATGGCAGGCGACCGAGTGCCCAATATATTGCGCATTGGCATCAGTGGTTGCGGCGGGAGACCACATGATCGTGGCAGGACGCGACGGCTCGCTTTGGCGCATACCGGCCAAAGAGTTGGTTTCCCTTCCCCTTCGTGCGCCACGGTCGCAGGAGGAAGAGGCGATGCGAGCGGAGGCAAAAGCAGAAGAGCTCAGTTTGAAACGGCTGACGCACACCTTGGAAGGAATGCGTGAGATGGCGAAGCAATATCCTCCGGGGTCCGACGACGCGAAAAAGGCGGAGCAATCGATCAAGCAATTGGAGTCCATTATCTCCGGGCAACGCCCTTTCCTTGGCCTCACCTTCGCCCCCAACACCGCTAAGGTGACATCAGTTCTGCCGAGAGGGCCGGCCGACGCCGCCGGCATCAAGGAAGGCGACGTTATCGTCAAGTGGGGCGACGCGCCGATCGCCAAGGGCGAGGACCTCAACCAGGCCGTCAGGCAACAGAAGCCCTACGAAAGAGTGGTCGTGGAAATTCAGCGTGAAGGCAAGCCCCAGAAGATTACGGTCAGGGTCGGCAAGTGGCCGATTCCGCGCGAGCCACAGCAGTAGAAATAGAAAGGGGATGCGGCCGCGCACACTTTTCTCGGAGGCATCGCACGTCTCTTTCATTCAGGATCGACGGGTTTCTTGGGGTCGATTTCCGCCTTGAATTCGATGAGCGCCTCGCCTTTGACCTTCTTTCCCTTCGCGTCGAAGCCGACGAAGTACCAGCGCATTTTCTCGGCCCGCAACTCGGCTTGCGAAAACCAATTTGTCGGATCGGAATACGACTCGCCCTTCTTGAGCACGGCCTTCGGACATTTGTACCATTCGGCGAACTCGTCGCCGCCGTATGGCTTGCGCGTAATGGTTCCGCCGCTGATCCACTTGCCGTCCTGCCAGGTGAAGCCGCCGTACTCCACGATCGTTACGTCCCCGTCCGTGGCGGAGACTGTCGTCTTGTACCACCACGTGTACTTCGCTCGCCGTTCGCTCTTGCCGGTCAATGTTGCCAGTGCGATCTTTGGCTCGTGAACGACCGTGATCCCGCCAGGCAGCTTGTCGAATTCCTCCCATGAGATGAACTTGGTTTCGGCGGGCACTGACGCGATTAGAATCGGCGTCTCCACATTAGCCGGCAGAGAACCTCCTTCATTGAGCGGCGCTTGTCTATTGGTCAAGCTGTGGTAAGTGAATAGGCCGCCGCCGCCAAGCACACATCCCAGCATTACGATAGCTGTTGTCGACATAACCTTGCTGATTGAGGAACTTAGAAGGACGGCCTTTGTCAGCGCGGCAATGCCGGTAGGTATCGCTTCGCCAACCACTCCGGTTCCCGTTGCGAACAGTGTGGCGAGCTTTACTGTGGATGCGGTCAGGGAAGGCGGGACCGAGGCCAACACCGCCTGTTCGGAAACGAGAACCGTGGTGACCGCTGTCGATAGCGGCAAGCCTTGTCGAGCCAAGCGCTTGGCCAAAAGCTGTCGCGCTCGGGTCAACCGGCCTGAAACGGTTCCCTCCGGCCAGCCGAGTTCTTGGGCCGCCTCTTTATTGGTTCTCCCCTCCAGGCCGCAAAGAACCAGGGGTACTCGATACTTGCGCGGAAGTCTGCTCAACTCACGGTCAAAGAGGGTTTGCAAATCGTGAAGATCGTCGGCCGCGGGCGCCGGGGTTTCCGGCATATGTTCCATTTGCTTTTCCCTCGACTGCCTTTTTCCCCGCAGCGCTCGCGCCTTCCGGGCCACATTGTAGGCGACGCCGTAGAGCCAATTGCCGACGACATCCCTCGGGACGATCGAGGCTGCCTTGCGCACTAGCACCAGAAATGTGACCTGGAACGCGTCGTCGGCGTCCTGGCTATTTGCCAGAGTGCGGCGGCAAACGCCCAACACCATTGGACCGTGTCGCCGGACGATGGCTTCGAAGGCAGCCTCGTCCTTCTGCTCGATGAAACGCCGGAGCAACTGCCCATCTTCCAGGCTGCCAGCGGCGCGCGCACGGATAACCCCGAAAATTCTCTCGAAGACGTTCGTGCGCTTGGCGCTCATTATTGTCATTCCTAGTAATCTTGCCGTGCCGCGGACCGGCAACTATTAACTCGGCAACTAAGTCTCGCAGTCGGTAATGATGATAGCTTACATTCAGCGGTACGGAGCACGAATGCCCGCTGCCCGCCTCCACCGGGCTTGCCCAGGTGGAGTGACGACTGAATAGCTAGAAACTCGATCTCCGCTCCCCTCCGCCTCCACCGGGCTTGCCCCAATGGCACTAACCTTGTACAGCCGAATTTTCGTAAGTCGTTGCGCCCAAAGCTCATGGCCGGTGTCGAACGCCCAAAAACACCGGGAATTCACGAGTTTGCGATCAGGCCTGCCAAATTGGCGATTCGCGGGTTTCCGACCCAGTCTCGGAGTCGTCATGGGCCAATCGCCAAAACGAGCATGATCTTAAGCCGTAAGATATTATTTGACAACCGTTTACATTCACGTGTTTCCAAAAAGTTAGTGCCATTGGGCTTGCCCCGGTGGAGCGACGAGTAGACAGCTATCGTAACGCTAGCCGATCAGTCATCGCTCCACCGGGGCAAGCCCGGTGGAGGCGGGGAATATCGATTTCCGAAATCTAGCCGATCAGTCGTCGCTCCACCGGGGCAAGCCCGGTGGAGGCGGGGCAACTGAAAAAATCCTCCTACCGTCACAGACTCGGTTGCGGGGCTAATACGCGACTGCGACCAACTCGACTTCATAGATCAGCTCGGCGTTGGGCGGGACGCGCGGCGGGAAGCCTTTCTCGCCATAGGCCAACTCCGCTGGAACGATCAGTTTGCGCCGGCCGCCCACTTTCATGCCGGCCACGCCTTCATGCCAGCCCCGGACGACGCTGTGGCCGGGATCGTCGTTATCGATCCGGAACGACGTCGGTTCCTTGCGACCTCGATATTCGGCTCGTGGCCTCACCGGCGGGCTAAGAGGAGATCTGAATCCTTCCGACATTGACTCGAAAATCATTGGCCACGTTTCTTCTTTGCGGCCCCGGCTGCTGTCGAACTTGGTCCCGTCCGTCAGCCAACCTGTGTAGTGGACAACGACGCTGTCGCCGGACTTCGCCTCCTTGCCTTCGCCAACCGTCAAGTCCTTAAATCTCAAGCCCGATGCGGTCTCGATCTCGTCGCCCTGCGTTCCCTTGAAGACGTCGGCCTTTCTTGCATCCTTCGCCATTTGGTATAATTCCTGAATACCGAAAACTATGAATAGGAAGATTCCAACGGCCAAAATGACCGGCGGCCATAGCAGGATCTTCTCCGCGAAAACAGTCATCTGTTGACCACCCCACAGCATTTCCAACCACCCCAGCGGCAAGAAAATAATAAGGGCCCACGTCAACAGAAACCTAAGAAGGAACTTGTTCATGTTAACGATCCGAGGGACGAGAGTTAGGCTCAAGGAAGGGTGTGTGGCTTCCCCTTGAGACTAATTCAAAAGACCATGACCACGTGTTATACGCGCGTTAGGAAGTTTCTGTCGCAAACGGTTGACGCCGGATTCCGTGATCCTGTCCCCATATAATTCAATCGTCTCCAGTTGGCTGAGCCCTTCCAGATGCGCCAGGCCGGCATCCGAGATATAGGCCCAGCTGCTAATTCGCAGGTAGCGCAGCCGAGGCAAGCCCTCAAGATAGGGCCGCACCTGCGCCAGACCATCGTCACCCAGGGGCGCGAATGTCGCGAAGCCCGTCTTCTTGAGCCCTTCACAGTCCACCCGCACGACCGGTTTGTCCGGAGCGCTCTCATCGACCTGAACGCTGCCGCCGGCTTCGGCGATTTCATGAATGGCGCGGTCCTGGCCGGTCTTTCGGCAGCCCCGAAAGAAGAACAAACTCATAATCAAGAAGCCGCCCATGAATAACTGATAAAGCGGTATGATCGGGTCGCGATAGTTTGCGCGCATTGCGCTTCTCCTTTCGCTGATTCAGCGGCATAAGGCACGGGGATGGCAATGTGATTTGGCCGCGCCTTCACTGATTATTTCCCGTTCCGGCGGCGTTTCCTACACTTTTTTGATATTTTGGCGCTTTTCGGGATAGAGTGGTAATGTAAATGCGTTTCGACAAACCTGCAGTGCGCCTGAGCTGCGCGAGCTGCATTCTCGTTTAATGGTGAGGTTGGAGACATTGATGCAACCTTTACGCATTGAAGTGATCGATCGAGCGTACGCCGCCATTCTCGCGACAAAATCGCCGGCTGAAAAAATCAGCATGGTCGCCGAGGCGAATCGAATGGCTCGTATGCTTGCGGCGGCTGGTGCGCGCTATCTGCATCCCGATTGGAACGAGGCACAAATCCAAGCTGAAGTGGTGCGGAGGATGACGCATGGAGCAAGTTGAACTTTTGCGCTTCGCGATACAGGTTCTCGAACGCCTCGAAATACAATATGCTCTCGTTGGGTCCTACGGAAGTAGTATTTTCGGCGAGGCACGATTCACCCGCGATATCGACATCCTGATTGAATTACCGGAGTCGAAAGTCTCTGCATTCTGTGCCGCGTTTCCCGCGTCGGATTTTTACTTCAGCGAGGCCGCCGTGCGGGATGCAATTCGCGAACGCTTTCAGTTTAATCTGCTGCATCCTGCCAGCGGAAACAAGGTCGATTTTATTCTTCCTCGGAACGACCCTTGGGGGCGTTCTCAATTAAGCCGATCGAAACGCATTCAACTTCAGCCAGACTTGGAGGGTTATGTCGCTGCTCCGGAAGATGTGATCGTCGGCAAGTTGTGGTATTTTTCCGATGGTGGCGGCGACCGGCATTTACGCGATATCAGCGGCATTTTGCGAATTTCCGGGGAGAAGGTGGATCGCAACGAAATCGAGCGTTGGGCCAAAGAACTTGGCTACCTCGAAATCTGGCGGCAAGTGGCAGCGATGGCAGATAGTCCCGACCAAACGCCGGGGCTAGGCATTCCATGAACGAACCACTGTGAACAAGCCGGCAAAAGTGACGAGCCATCGGAGTACGGAGCGTAACTTGCCGTGCCTCCACGGAGCGCGGTAAAATCGCCGTAAATCGGTCGGGGTCGGCGACTCGCTCCCATCGCTGCCGGTCTTCTTCTCGGAGACGCGATACATCCCGGCGCCGTTGGAGTCGACCTACATGCAGGCTTGGGCGGTGTTCCCGGCCATGCTCAAAGAACTCATCGAACCGATGCCTGGGTGACCATGCAGTCCAAGGTCGCGCATCACCCAAGGAATACGCCCGGAGCGACGCCGAAGAAGGGCGCCAGTTTCTCGATGTGGCCCCTATTCAGTTCGCGCTTGCCCCGCAGCACCGACGACAGGGTCGAGACGGCGATGCCGGCCTTGGCGGCCACGTCGGACAGCGTTATGTCTCTAGCGTCGATCAAGTGTCGGAGCATGGCCGCCCCCGACACATCCGGCATGGGAATGTTGGCCGTCTCATAGCGCTCGATCTCGTGGCCAAGACTGTCGAAATAGCCCTGCTCCTGCTCGTCGAGCGGCTTCTTGCGACTCAGGAGACCGTCGAGAACGTGAATCGCCTCGTCTAGTTCCGCCTCCGAGCGGAGGGGGCGAATGGGAAATACGGCCGCCAACTTGAGGTAGCTGGCGCTGGCCCCGGATCGCTTGACACGGGCGCGGTTGCGGTCTTTAACAGTCATGTTTCGCTCCTTCGGTTCGTCAGCGGCATGCGCAGAACTGTTTCCAAATGCCGCGATCGTAATCTGGATGGGTCATGACGGCGACCACGAACAGGGTCTTCCAATTCAGCGACCGACGCACTACCAGGCGGTAATTGCCGCCGCAGATGTTGAAGACGAGGCAGCAGCGAAAATAGCTGGTTTTAGCGTAAGCCCGCTTCACGTCGGCCCACTGCGCCCAATCTGCCAACTTCGCGACCTTGAACCAGGCGGCCAACTGCTCTTTCGCGTCGGCATGCTGTAGCCAGAATTCCCGAAGTTTCTTGCGTGAGATGACGTGCATGATCCCACCGTTACACTTCGTGAGCCGGCGCTATAGTTCTTTTTTACATTATTTCGCATTTTGCGAAATAATCAAGGCCGGGATCGCGAATTGTGAAATTGAGAGTCGGCCGAGCTAATGATGCCGCGAAAAAATCCCCTTGACATGCAACCAAAAGGTTGCATAATAAGTTCGTGGACGCAGACATGGATAAAGTGTTCAAGGCTCTCGCCGACCCTGGCCGGCGGCAGCTGCTCGACCTGCTGCATGCGAACAACGGGCAGACGTTGGGAGAACTTTGCGGACACCTGAATATGACCCGGCAGGCGGCGACCAAACATCTGAAACTGTTGGAAGAGGCGAATTTGGTCGCCGTCATCTGGCGGGGCCGCGAAAAGTTGCATTATCTCAATCCCGTGCCGATTCTCGAAATCGCGGATCGCTGGATCGGCAAATACGAGCGGGGCCGCCTCCGCGCCCTCGCCGACCTAAAGAAAAATCTGGAGGAAGAATCCGGTGGCTGAGATTGAAATGACGACGGAAAGCACGGTGTACGTCACCTATATCCGCAGCACGCCTCAGAAAGTTTGGGCGGCGTTGACTTCCAGCGAATTCACGACGCAATTTTTCTTCGGGCATAGCGTGGAATCCGACTGGAAGACGGGCTCGCCCTGGCTTTTGCGCAAACCGGACGGCGCCGTCAACGTGAAGGGTGTGATCCGCGAGAGCGATCCGCCGCGAAAGCTCGCCATCTCGTGGAATCTTGTCGGGCCCAAGGAACTGCAAGACCTTCCCGAGTCCATTGTCACCTATGAACTCGAAATGGTGGGCGACGACGTTGTTCGACTCACGATGACCGAAGCGCATCCGACGCCAATACCGGCCAATCTGCTCGAAGGCGGCCGCAGAGGTTGGCCGATGATCCTCTGCGGACTCAAATCGCTGCTCGAAACGGGCAAGCCGCTTAACATTCCCAAGCCACAACCACCCAAGGAGAAGTAAACCGATGTCCGGAACTAAATTCGTTTATGTGATCTTTATCCGCACTACTCCCGAAAAGCTCTGGGACGCGCTCACCAAGCCCGAATTCACGCGCGACTGTTGGTGCGGCTGTTGGCAGGACTCCACATGGAAGCCGGGCGCATCCTGGAAGCTGATGATTCCCGATGGGCGCGTGGGCGATTCGGGTGAAATAATCGAGATCGACATGCCTCGGCGGCTCGTTCTCAAGTGGCGCAACGAATTCATGCCGGAATTGAAGGCGGAAGGCTACACGCGCTGCACTTATGAGATTGAACCCGCCGGCAGCGCGGTGAAACTCACTGTGACCCACGAAATCGACTTGCCCGAATCGAAATTCATCGACAGCGTATCAAAAGGCTGGCCCAACATTCTGTCGAGCCTCAAAAGCCTCCTTGAAACCGGGCAGTCGATCGAGGAAACCCGGCGCTGGCCGGAGGGTTGGTGAAACGATTGCAAAGCGACGCGCTGCGCAATAAGATAATGGAAGCACTAATCCGATAGGAGGGCGTTACATGGAGAGCGCAACGATGGGACGTGTCCCTACGCAGGCAATGATCGAAAACGTCGGAGACATGTGGCAAGTTGCGGAAGGGAAGAAAACGTCTGGAGAAGCTCGCAAGGTTGATGTATGCGATGCGCTTGTCGACACCGGGGCCACGCTTTTGACCCTCCCGACCCGCCTGATTCAGCAACTTGGATTAAGGAAAACCGGCTGCAAACGCGTGAACACGAGCCAAGGACCGGTTGAGGCTGGCATTTACGAAGCCGTTTGGCTGACAGTTCAAGGTCGATCCTGTACGCTGGACGTTCTCGAAGCGCCGGACTCTACACCCGTTTTGATTGGGCAAGTTCCGCTCGAGCTGCTCGATTTTGTGGTAGACCCGCGCGGTCAGAAGCTAATCGGCAACCCGGCTCACGGCGGCGAGCACATGTACGATATGTACTAATCGTCACGGCATGCTGGAGCCTCTTCGCGTTCGTGTACGTTGCGAATTGCTGGCCATAACGCTTCGCCTGATCTATTCGTGGTTCATCCGGCTCAGGCGAATTTTTGGAAAACAGAATCACGAAAACACGAAACTACGAAAACACGAATTGGAAGAAATGACCGTCATGTATCTCAACGCTCCAACTTGGTGACCAAGCGAGTCGTTTTTATGACCATTTTTGGCTTTTGTTCGTGTTTTCATGCTTTCGTGTTTTCGTGATTAGTATTAACCTTTTTTCCTCACGGGTTCGTGATGCTTCCATCGGCCCGACGGAGGTTCCCCCACTGAAAGTCGAACGGCGGGTCGTCGGTGATCGGGAACTTGGCCGCCAACTTTTCGTCCAGATCGATGCCCAAGCCGGGCTTGTCGTTGGCCCAATAGTAGCCGTCCTTCAGCTCCGGACAGCCCGGAAAGACGTCCTTCTCCGCCTGGGTGAACTCGCGCGCCTCTTGGATGCCGAAGTTCGGGATCGCCAGATCGAGATGCACGTTGGCGGCATGGCCGACCGGCGAGACATCGCCCGGTCCATGCCAGGCGCTGCGGATCGCGAAGAACTCGCATAGAGCGGCGACTTTGCGGGCGGGCGTCAGGCCGCCGATCTGCGAGAGATGGATGCGGATGAAGTCGATCAGCCGATTGCTGATCAGCGATACATATTCGTTGGGGTTGTTGAAGAGTTCCCCCATGGCGATCGGAGTGCTGGTTCGCTCGCGCATCTTGCTGAAGTAGCCGACGTCCTCGGGGCTGAACGGGTCTTCGAGGAAGAAGAGTTCATAGGGCTCGAGGTCTTTCGCCATTTGGATCGCCAAGATCGGCGGCACGCGTTCGTGCATGTCGTGCAGCAGTTCGACCTCGTCGCCTAATTTCTTGCGGAGGTGCTCGAAGAGCTTGGGAACGGTGCGGACGTAGGCCCGAGGCTCCCAAGTCTGTTTGTCGGCATTTCCCGATGGCGTCGATTTGGCCTTTGGGGCGCCTTTGGAACCGTATGCCGCCTGTCCGGGAATGGCGATCTGGGCGCGCACGTGCCGATAGCCTTGCTCCATGAAGCCGCGCACGGACTTTTCCACCTCTTCAAACGTCTTGCCGCTGGCATGGCGATAGGTGTCGACTGCTTTGCGGCATTTGCCGCCGAACAGTTGGTAGACCGGCAGCTTCGCACGCTTGCCCAGGATATCCCAACACGCCATGTCAATGCCGCTGATGGCGTTGCCGAGCACCGGGCCGTTGCGCCAGTAGGAGCTCACATGGCAAGAGTGCCAGATATCCTCTATCTGCAGAGGGTCCTTGCCGATGAGAAACGGCTTCAGGTACTTGTCGACCGCGGTCTCGACGACGCGGGCTCGCTGAGTGAATGTGGCGCAGCCGAGACCGTAGAGGCCCGGCTCATTGGTTTCGACCTTCACCAAGACCAGCCGAATATTGGCCGGCGCGGTGAGGATCGTCTTGACGTCCGTGATTTTCAAAGGCGAAAGGTTCTTGGCGTCTGCCGGGCCCGCTGCCCGTGCCGCCGGGGAATTGGCGAGAAACGAGTGCAGGCCGAGCGCTGTTGCGCCGGTCGCGGAGTGCTGCAACCATTGACGTCGGTTCATGTGATTGTTTCCGGCAAGGAGAGGAGGTTAGCCGATCCGGGACCACTGTCCGTTTTCAAATGTCCGGTGGTGGATAAGATCGGGCCATTGCGCAGGCAAGCAGATGCGATACCGGCCGGGCCAGTCTCTGACAAACCTGCACCGGTATCATAAAGTGGCTGGTTCGCGCGTCAAGCATAAAGTACACGCGGGGCTATCGAAACGTCGGCTGCCAATTTCCAGTAAGTGTTTGCTGCATTGCGAATGGACACCAATGTCGGCGACATAGCCGTTTTCCGTTTGCTGGCCGTCTCCCCTACGGCTACAATCAGCGGGAATGACCGACGTAACCCAACTCCTCGATGCGGCGGCGGCCGGCGACCGACAGGCTGCCGCCAACGTCCTGCCACTGGTCTACGCCGAGTTGCGCGCCCTTGCCGCGGCGCGATTGGCCGTGGAACCGGCCGGACACACTCTGCAGCCGACTGCTCTCGTTCATGAAGCGTATCTGCGATTGGTCGGACCAGCCGACGCCGAGCGTTGGGTTCATCGCGGCCATTTCTTCGCTGCCGCCGCCGAGGCCATGCGGCGCATCTTGATCGATGACGCCCGGCGAAAAATGGCCAATCGGCACGGTGGCGGATTCATCCGCCACGACCTCGAACCGAATCTGGCCGCGGAGCCGCAGCCGCGCGAAGACCTGATCGCCCTGGACGGGGCCCTGGATCAGCTGGCGGCCGAGGACCCGCTCAAGGCCGATCTCGTCAAACTGCGGTACTTCGTGGGGCTGTCGCTCGCCGAGGCGGCTGCGGCCCTTGGGCTGTCGGAACGAACCGCCGGCCGTCACTGGAGGTATGCTCGCGCCTGGCTCCGGCGAGCGGTCGAGGCGGCTGCGGAAAAATCCTGAAGATTTTTGGCTAGCTTCTCAAAAAATCTCGCATTGAGGGTGTACACGTTATCTCCCGTGTTCCGTGAGGGCTCTCGCCATGACCGAGGAACAAGTCTTTCTGGCGGCTTTGGATTTACCCGAGCAGTCATCTCGAACCGCTTACCTGGACGAGGTTTGCGGCGCGGACCCCGAATTCCGCCGGCAGGTCGAAGTCTTGCTCGCCACCCACGAGCGCAGCGGGGATTTTCTCGACAAGCCGCTGGCCGCGCAGCTCTCGGCGGACCCAAAATCGGGCGGTGACGAAACGGTCGCTCTGAACGGCGAAAGCGATGGTGATGCCGTGGCCGCCAACAAAAAGACGAATCCATCGACCGACGATGACGACGACGAATGTCTGCAATTCTTGTCGCCATCGCCACGGCCCGGTGCGCTCGGCCGCATCGGGCACTACGATGTGCTGGAAGTCCTCGGCAAGGGCGGCTTCGGCATTGTGTTCCGGGCGTTCGACGATGTGCTGCAACGCGTGGTCGCCGTCAAGGTGTTGGCCCCGCAGATGGCTGCCACCTCGCCGGCTCGCAAACGATTCCTGCGCGAAGCCCGGTCATCGGCTCAGGTCCGGCACGAGAGCGTCGTCCAGGTCTACGCCGTTGAGGAACAGCCGTTGCCGTACCTGGTGATGGAGTTCATCCCCGGCGAGACTCTCCAGCAACGCCTCGACCGCGACGGCCCGCTGGAGGCGCCCGTCATTGTGCGCATCGGGCGACAGATCGCCGAGGGGCTGGCCGGCGCCCACGCCACGGGGCTGATCCACCGCGACATCAAACCGAGCAACATGCTGATCGAGGCTGGCCCAAACGAGCGCGTCAAGATCACCGACTTCGGCTTAGCCCGCGCCGCCGACGATGCCAGCCTATCCCGTAGCGGCGTCGTGGCCGGCACGCCGATGTATATGGCGCCCGAGCAGGCCATGGGGGAATCGCTAGACCACCGGGCCGACCTGTTCAGCCTGGGCAGCGTGCTGTACGTGATGTGTACCGGCCGCCCGCCGTTTCGGGCGAGCACCACCTTCGCTGTCCTCAAGCGGGTGGCGGAGGAGGAGCCGCGGCCGATCCGCGACGTGATTCCGGAGGTGCCGGAGTGGCTGTGCGGCATCGTGGCCAAACTGCACGCGAAAGACCCAGCCGCCCGCTTCCAGAGTGCCCGCGAAGTGGCCGACCTGTTGGCCGACTGTGAGGCCAAGCTCAAAGCCCAACAGGAAGTGAAAAACATCTTTCCGGCCCCCGCCGTCAAACCGGTCGCCCAGGCCGCCCCGACCGCGCCGACCGGACGGAGGAACTGGGTGGCGGCGGCCGCCGTCCTGTTGCTTCCCGTGCTCGCGCTGGCCGTGACGGAGATCTCCGGGGTCACGCATCTTTTGCAGAAGCAACAACCGACGGTTGCGGTCACGCCGAAGAGTGATCCCAACGCCGATCCGAAGACGCCGCTTGCGACCGGTCGCTTTGCCCTGGCTTTTGACGGCAAGGAAACTATGGTCAGGCTCCCGTCGCTCAAGTTGAACGACGATCACGCGCTGACCGTGGAGATCTGGACGGTGTTAGAGGATACGGTCGATCGACAAAAAAGTTATGACTTGATTTGTAACGCTGCCACGGCGGGATTCGCCTTGGGCGCCCCTCCTGCCAGATATGGCGGCGATGGGAGGAAATTAGGCTTCCTGATGCGTCTGAAGAAACCGGATGACTATGTCAAGGCGTGGGAGAACCAACCGGTGCCGCGAAATCAACTGATCCATCTCGCGGGAGTCTACGACGGCAAGGCGGAAATTCGATTCTACGTCAATGGCCGACTCCAAAGTCGAACGCCCGCCCAAAACGTCAGGCCCTCGAATGTGTCGTTGTCCCTCGGCGGCAATTCGCACGGTAGTGACCAAGGCAGCCGGTTCTTCGGTCGGATGAACGAAGTTCGCATCTCCACGGTTGCCCGTTACGACACCGACTTCACGCCGAACGATCGCTTCGAGCCGGACACGGACACGCTCGCCCTCTACCACTTCGACAATGGCGCTGGCGCCGTGCTCAAGGACTCCTCCGGTAACGGGCATCACGGCATAATCGTCGGCGCCAATTGGGTCAAAGCGGATGGGACGCCGATCTCTCCCGCCCCCAGCGTCGGGGGGAAAGCACCGCCGTTGGCCGTCGCCCCCAATGGTTGGGGAAAGTTCGAGGACCCGGACAAAGACTGCGCATTCACAGAAGAAAACGGGGAGTTGTCCATCGCGGTCCCCGGTAAAGATCACGATCTCTCGGTCGAGCGCAGCCAAATGAATTCCCCTCGTGCCATGCAACCGGTTGATGGCGATTTCACCGTTGAAGTGAAGGTGGCGGGCAAATTCGAGCCTCGACAACCGGCCCTGAAGGGTCGTAAAGCATACCACGCCGCCGGCATCCTCATCCGCACAGACGACAATAATTACATTACTCTGGAGCGCGGCACACTTTGGAGCGGTAAGATGGATATGGCGTACGCCAATTTCGAGCTGCGCGTCGATGGACAAATTAATCGCTTCGGCAGAGCTCAGGACTCCAGCCTGGAAAATACGCAAGATACATGGCTGAAGATCGAGCGCAAGGGAAAAATATTCACCGCGTACGCATCCCAAGAAGCCGGGAAATGGCAGTTGGTAGGCGCCAAGACGATGGACGCGCCTAAGCGGATTCATGTCGGCGTCGAGGCGAAAAACACCTCGTTGGCGCCATTCACGCCGCGGTTTTCGGAGTTCAAAGTGACAGCGGACGCGGTCAAATCGGCGAAGCAGGAGCCGCTACCGCCCACGTTCAAGAACAGCATCGGCATGGAGTTCGTGATCGTGCCGAAGGGCAAGTCGTGGCTGGGCGGCGGCAAGGACAAGCTGGGCGACAAGGAGGTGGCGATCCCCGCCGACTTCTACCTGGGCAAGTACGAGGTCACGCAGGAGGAGTGGGAGAAGGTGATGGAGGAGAACCCCAGCCACTTCTCGCGCACGGGCAAGGGCAAGGACGCGGTGAAGGACATTTCGGACGCGGACCTGAAGCGGTTCCCGGTGGAGCAAGTGTCGTGGGATCAATGCCAGCTATTTGTGGTGAAGCTGAACAATCTCGTGAAGGAGACGGGCTGGGTCTGTCGGCTGCCGACGGAGGCGGAATGGGAGTACGCGTGTCGGGGCGGCCCGATGTCGGACAAGCTGGACAGCGCATTCGACTACTACTTCACCAAGCCGACCAACACCCTGTTGCCGGAACTGGCGAATTTCAAACACGACAAGGGACTAAATCGGACGTGCAAGGTGGGCTCGTACGAGCCGAACGTGCTGGGTTTATACGACATGCACGGCAACGTCTGGGAGTGGTGCGACACCTGGAATGCGGGGGATGGGGCCTCGCCTCGGGTGCAGCGGGGCGGCTGCTGGAACGACTTCGCCGGCACCGGGCGCTGCCGGGCTGCGTTTCGCCGGTTCAACCTGGAGCCGACGTCTCAAGGGCACTTTGCGCTCGGCCTGCGCTTGGCCCGAGTGCCGTCCGGCGCTCCTTCGCCCGAAGCGAAGACGCCGCCCCCCGTGGTCAGCCCATTAACCGATGCCGACGTCAAGGACAAGTGATGGTGCATCAGGATGTCCTTGGGGCAATTAGCCATCCCGCGCGTCGCTGAATGCTGGATCTCCTCGTCGAGGCCGACCGCTCCGTCAACACGATGGCTGGACAGTTCCGGATGAGCCGCCCAGCCGTGTCCAAACCTCCGCATCTTGCTCGATGCCGGTCTCGTGATGGAGCAGCGGCATGGTAGAGAGCGCCGCTATCTGCTCGTCCCCGCGATGCTCGGTCCGGTGCGGGACTGGATCGCGCATTGCGAGCGGTTCCGGGACGACCATTTCCGGCGTCTTCAGAAGCAGTTCTCCAAAAGAAGCAACGAATGACTAAAACGATTCACAGAGAGATTCTGATTTCGCGGGCGCGGGAGCAAATCTGGCGGGCGCTCACCGACAGCACCGCGCTGGCCGAGCGGATGTTGCGCTTCGTCCGTAGCGTTGTACTTGAGCGGGCTGGCGTTGCGGTTTTTTCGTGACATGGCGTGGTCGTCGCCGTTTGCAATCATGATTTGCCGTTGACTGACGGTGAATACGCGGACAGAATACCAACACGATGAAAACGTTCGAGACATCAGCCACCGTGGAAGAGCAAGGGCGAGTCCTTCTGGCCGGAGTGCCCTTCGCGCCGGGCACCGAGGTCGAGGTTACGATCAACGCCAAGGCGCCCCCCGCGGCTGAAGTGACGCGAACGGACGAGGCGCTCCTGGCTGCGGCGCGCGAGCGGTTGCGAGAGCTTTTCCGGACCGTCAAGGGGTTCCGTAATTCACTCCGTATACCGCGTGAGGAACTGCATGAACGCGGACGTCTTCATTGACACCTCGTCAATCCGTTTACCGGCGTGACCCCAAAGCAGATCAACGCTGCATTAGAGGGCAACGATGAATCCTGTTGGAACCATCGGCTGGATAGACCTGACCGTGGCGGATGCGACCTCGCTGCGCGACTTCTACGCGGACGTGGCCGGTTGGACGCCGGCCGATGTGCCAATGGGAGATTATGCCGACTATTGCATGCATCCGCCCGGCGACGCGAAACCGGTCGCGGGCATCTGCCATGCCCGAGGACCGAATGCGGACTTGCCGCCGCAATGGCTGATCTACATCACCGTGGCCGATCTCGACCAAAGCGTTCAGTGCTGCCGGGACAAAGGGGGCAAGGTTCTCAGGGAACCCAAGAGCATGGGCTCGTATGGCCGGCTTGCGGTGATTTGCGATCCGGCGGGAGCGATCGCGGCTCTCTTGGAGCCGCCGAAGAAATGACGAGCTTTTCGTGACATAGCGTCCCTGCAGCCGGCCGGGCAAATGAACGCGGTTGTAGGCCGGCAATGATTGCAAGCGAGGACATATGCCACAATCTGACGAACACCTGTTTCAGCGGCTTCAGCAGCGGAACACGGATCGCGCGCGTGCCACCGATAGAGGTATCCATCCCCGAAGAGCCATTCGGCCCGTTACCGCCAAGGCGCTTCAGGTTGCCGAGCGTGCAATTGGCTTCGAGCTCCCCGAGTTGCTCCGGGCCATCTATTTGAATGTTGCTAATGGCGGCTTTGGCCCCGAATACGGCATTGTTGGGATGAAAGGGGGAGCGAAGCTGGACGGTTGCACGCTCGAAACGTGCTACCAAAATATGTTGACGCTCGAACAAGAGAACTTCATCTGGCGTTGGCCAAAGCGTCTGCTTCCGGTGGCGAATTACGGATGCGGCATGTGGTCTTGCGTAGATTGTGAATATCAGAAGCTCCCAATGGTGCTTTCGGACCCGAACAATCTGGACGCCGGCCTAGATGCTGCGGATGGCAGGCTCAACTGGGGCAACTCGTTTTGGGATCAGGGGCTGTCACTCAGGACGTGGTTGGAAGGTTGGCTCGCAGAGAAACAGCAGCCCGAGCCGAAGTGGCCCAGCGATTCCTGGATGAGAAAACGGCTGGGATTCAGGTTGCCGAAGTGAGTGTGCCGGCTAACCGGGCGTTGCCCGGGCCGGCATTACGGCTTTCGCAACAGCGTCCCTGCGACCGGCCCGGCAAGTAAGCGCAGCCGTCAAACTCACTTTATTTCAGAGTGTCTGAATATGAACAGAACGAACCCCAAGGTCGATTTCTTCTTTAACAAAGCCAAAAACTGGCGGAAAGAATTCCAGAAATTGAGAACGATCATTCTTGACTGTGAGCTGACCGAAGAGTTGAAGTGGGGTCAACCTTGCTACACGTCTCAGAAAAGAAACATCGTTCTAATACATGGATTCAAAGAGTATTGTGCGCTTTTGTTTTTCAAAGGCGCCCTGTTGAAGGACTTCAACGGTATTCTCATCCAACAAACGGAGAACGTGCAGTCAGCGCGCCAGATTCGGTTCACCAATGTTCGAGAAATCGTTAAGATGGAACCCATCTTGAAAGCCTACATTGATGAAGCCATTGAAGTGGAAAAATCCGGCTTGAAAGTGAAACTCAAGAAGACGTCGGAATTCACCATTCCTGAAGAGTTTCAAAAGAAAATGGATGCAATCCCTGCCTTGAAAACTGCCTTCGATGCATTGACGCCGGGACGGCAAAGAGCATACATTTTTTATTTTTCCGGAGCCAAACAATCCAAAACCCGGGAGTCCAGGGTTGAAAAATGCATGCAGCAAATCCTCGATGGAAAGCGATTAAATGATTAGCAATGCCGCCAAACGACGGATTTCGAAATGATCGGGGGGCGCCTCGGACGAGTGACAATTGTTTACGCCGGAGGCGTTGCAGCGATTAGCGACACCACCGGTTCTTGGGCCGGGATTTCTTTACGCCGGAGGCGTTACAGCGATTAGCCGGTGGTTGAGCGCAGCGACACCACCGGTGCTAGCCGGTCGTTGAGCGCAGCGACACCACCGGTGCTAGCCGGTGGTTGAGCGCAGCGACACCACCGGTGCTAGCCGGTGGTTGAGCGCAGCGACACCACCGGTTCTTGGGCCGGGATTTCTTTACGCCGGAGGCGTTACAGCGATTAGCCGGTGGTTGAGCGCAGCGACACCACCGGTTCTAGCCGGTGGTTGAGCGCAGCGACACCACCGGTTCTTGGGCCGGGATTTCTTTACGCCGGAGGCGTTACAGCGATTAGCCGGTGGTTGAGCGCAGCGACACCACCGGTTCTAGCCGGTGGTTGAGCGCAGCGACACCACCGGTTCTTGGGCCGGGATTTCTTTACGCCGGAGGCGTTACAGCGATTAGCCGGTGGTTGAGCGCAGCGACACCACCGGTTCTAGCCGGTGGTTGAGCGCAGCGACACCACCGGTTCTAGCCGGTGGTTGAGCGCAGCGACACCACCGGTTCGCGATTACCATAACCCCTCGACCCCGGCAGGGGTCGTAGCGTCTCAATCAATTGGAGAAACGCCGCATGGCTTCCACCTATCTGAGCCTGCATTACCATCTGGTGTTTGCGACGAAGTATCGCGAATCCGTTATCGCGCCGGAATGGCGTCCGCGCCTGCACGAGTATTTGGGAGGGACCATCTCGGGCCTCGGTGGATTTTCGCAGGGCGTCGGCGGCGTGGCCGATCATGTCCACCTTCTGGTCGGCCTGAAAGCGATTCATTGTCTGGCGGACGTCCTGCGTGAATTGAAAAAAGCTTCCTCGGCATGGGTGCATGAGCAAATCGGTCTGCAAACCTTTGCCTGGCAAGAAGGCTATGCTGCATTCACCGTAAGCGCTCCCGCGCGGCCGGCGGTTCAGCAGTACATCGCGAATCAAGAGGAACATCATCGTGCGCGCTCATCCCGAGACGAACTACTCGACTTGTTGGCCAAGGCCGGAATCGAATACAATGCCCGATATTTCGAGTAAACGAACGGAGGAGGGCGTTGGCGCTGCGACCCCTCCGGGGTCGCAGGGTTGGCGCCATCGCGAACCGGTGGTGTCGCTGCGCTCAACCACCGGCTAATCGCTGTAACGCCTCCGGCGTAAGCATGCGCGCAGCAACTGTTGACGGGATTTCTGTTTACAACGAATCGCGGCGACTGGATTTGAACTTCCGACCTCCTGAACGATCGAACTCCCGCGACGCAAATACTTTCACCATTTCTTCTTGCCCTCTGGAATCAGGCCATATATTGACCCCTCGCAGAAATCCTTTCGAGCGTGGCTTATATCTTTCTCGAATTCGAAGGAGGACGGGAGCAGTGCATGATCTCCACGAACATATTGAACACGCCGGACACGAAGGCCACGCCACTGGCCGCCTTCCGCAGTTCATCGGCATCACGATCGCCATCCTCGGCGTGATCATGGCCTTGTGTTCCGCGCAAGTCGGCGCGGCCCGCACCGAACTGATTGCCACGATGGTCGAAGAGAGCGCGGCCAAGTCCAGGTTCACGGCCGTCTCGAACAAGTATCGCAACCTGCAAGCTCAGCTCCAGCAACTTCACGCGGCCATGCCCGATCTGGCTTTCCGCAAGAAGAAAAATGAAGAACTCAAGGCGCTCGACGCCGAAACGCAGAGCCCCGATACCAAGAAAAGCATCAAAGCCGCCGAACTGAACGCCGACAAAATCCTAGACACCGTGACGCCGACCGAAAAAGACGTCATGCGCTTCTTGGCCCTCATCGACCGCACTCGCGAAGAGAACGAAGCCGCCAAGCATTGGTCCGAGTCATACCGCGACGCCGTCAAGGTCCACGAGAACACGGCGGACCGCTTCGAGTTGGCAATGCTCGCCGCGGAAATCGGGATTGTCATCGCTTCGGTCGGCCTGTTGCTCGCCAAACAAAGAATGTTTGCGCGGGGGGCCTGGGGCACCGGCATTTTGCTCGGCGTGCTCAGTTTGAGCGTCGCCGTCGGCACCAAGGTCACCAACGACCGGGCGCTGCACGGTGCCGAAGAGAAAATTCATGAGAGCGAACACCATTTCACCGGCATGAACAAGGACGAGGAGGACGTTAAGGAAGACAAGAAACTGGAGGAAGACATCCATGAGGAGTTCAAGGAGATGAAAAAGCTAAGGGGTGAGTCGTGAATCGACTCACGGATAAGGCGATCGGCAGCGACGAAGTGACCCGAGAATGTTTGCCCGTCGCGCGGGCGAGCTTAAGCCATTCCTATGAGTAGCGGCGATTTAAGCCGGCAAAAAAATTATATTATGAGTGCGAAACGTTCCTTTCAGAGGAACGAATCGTGAATTAGAAGTAATCAAGCCTTGACAAAATTATCTTTTTAGTGCAATATGTTCCCTTACGGGGAACTAAATGAGAATAAAACATAACAGCCCGAGCAAAACGTTGGGAGCCAGGTCCGCACTGCTAGTAACGGAGCTGCACGAGCGGGGGCGCCCGATCTTCACCCTCGCCGACGCTCAAAACATCACGGGCCTGATGGGAACCTCTGCGCGGACCTTGGTACACAAAATGGTTGGCCGGGGGGTGGCAACGCGGCTTCGGCCTGGGGTATTCCAGTTGGTTCCTGCGGAACTAGGCCGCGCCCGCGAATATCTCGGCAATCCATACGTGGTGGCCCGCGAACTAGTGAGAGGCAAGCCGTATTACCTTTCGCATGCGTCCGCAATGGACATCCACAACATGGTGACGCAGCCGCAACTGGTGGTGTGCGTGACTTCGCCCAAGGCAATGCGAGGCCGCTCAGTCCTCGGAACAGAATTCCGCTTCATCCGTTGCACGCCGGACCACTTTTTCGGGACTGTGGACTACTGGATAAACAAGCAGGAAAAAGTGACGGTCAGCAACCTGGAGCGAACCGTGTTGGACGGCTTGAGGCAGCCGGAGTATTGCGGCGGAGTAACAGAAGTGGCGAAGGGCCTGTGGATTCGTCGGGCCGACGTTGATGTGGCCCGACTCGTCGAGTATGCTTTCCGTCTCGATGTGGGCGCCGTGATGCGGCGGCTCGGATTCCTGATGGAAGTTTACAATCTTGGCGCCGCCCGCGACCGCGAACGGCTGCGTGGAAGCGAGAGCGGGACCTATTCGCTCCTCGATCCCGTCATGCCGGCCCAGGGAAAGCACATCGCACGATGGCACTTGCGGCTCAACGTTAGCCCTGAAGAATTGCATGCGGTGATCGGAACATAACGAATGATTCCGCAACGAAATCTTGCCCTGCTTTCAAATCGCCTGGCCCGTGACGGTGGGCGGCGCATACCAGAGGCCGTCCTGGAAAGGGACTACTGTCTGGCGTGGTTTCTGATTGCGCTTTCGCGGACACCGCTCCGCGAACGGCTGGCATTCAAAGGCGGGACGGCGCTCAAGCGCTGCTATTTTGGCGACTACAGGTTCTCTGAAGACCTGGATTTTACGCTCACCGGCGAAGTGGCTTTCGACGTAATCCGCCAGGATCTCGAGCCCGTTTTCGCCGAGGTTGGCCGGTCAGGAGGCGTATCAATCCGGTTTAGCCATACGGACAAGCAGGTTCACCAAAATAGCCATACCTTCTACGTCAACTACGAAGGCCCACTCCCGGCTACCGCCCGGCCCAAGGAAGTCAAAGTGGACGTGACGATCAAGGAAGAGATCGTTTTCCCACTCGAATCGCGGAAAGTCTTGCGCGCCTACGCAGAGTATGCGGACCTGCCCGAGGACGCTGTGATTCTGGCATATTCGCTCAATGAAATTGCCAGCGAAAAAGCGGTGGCCCTTCTCGATGCGGCGCGGAACGAACCGCGCGACCTGTACGATATGTGGTTTTTAACCAGTTACGGGCACGTTGATTTGCGCGACTTGACGCACGCCATTGAGAAGAAATGGGCGTTCAGGCAAAAGAAACCCGCCGACGCGCGCGACGTGCTTCAATCCAAGCAAGCGCGCCTCAAGAAACTTTGGGAGGTGCGTCTCTCGGCGCAGATGGCTGAGTTACCGAAGTTCGCCGAGGTTTTTCGGTCGGTCCGTCGCGCTCTTCGCGAGGCGGATATCATTGGGAAGTAGCGAACCGCGTTGTCGCTCGAACGTTGCCGCATGTCTCCGCTCGAGTGAGTTGGGAAGCCGGGTAGCCGCGGCGGCTCAACGACCTCCATTCGCCTAGTTCAACCGGTAAATAATCGGCCCGGCTTCATTGACGACAATGACACCGTTCTTGTGTTGTACCTTGCCGCTCAAGACGTCGAGAAGATCGCGCGTGTCCGAGAACTCGTCCAGCTTGACCTTATTCGAGAGGTGACGGAAGCCATTCCAACTATTTGGTTTGTCGCTCCCTCGACCGCCTCCGAATGAAAAACTGTCATACTGATCCCGCGGAGTATTGGTGCGAATCGAACCAAAGTTGCTCGCCAGGATGACCGATAGATCGCCGAGCGCTTTGGCTTCGGCTTCCACTTGCAGCCGGCCCGACACCGAACGCAATCGATAGGGTGTTTCCGACAAGGGCTCCGTAATCGTCCAGGTCGTGTCGCCATGATCGTTGCGCAGGTCGATGCCGCCGCGAATAGCGTCTAACTTCAGATTCACTCGGCCAAACCTCGCCTCCAACCTACCCGCCACTTTGGTTATGGCACAATCGTCCATCTTGGAGAATCGAAAGAATCGTTCGTTGTTCCCGTCGTGTTGCGTCCCCGAGTTGGCGAAATCTTCCGTTGCTTCGATGCGCACATCTCCCTTCACATCCTCGATTCGATTCATCGGGAAATTGACGACCCTTACATTTCCTTGCACGCCTTGGATTTTGAATTGCGCTTCGTAATCTCGATCGCTGACGCCATCGGGAGCGATGACCAAGTCTGCTTTAACGTTGCGTAGATCCAGCCCGCAACGGCTGCCGCGAACGGCCAACATCTTGCACTTGGGGACGTAAACTGTCATGGCTGCATGACGCTGCCAGACGGATGTGAAAGTGCCCGATTTGTCGGCATTGACCAATTCAAGGGGCATTTGCCGATTGCCTTCGTTGCCATTCACTCCGACAAGTGAAATGTGATCGAACTCTTTGCCCTGGAAGGGCTCATAGGGCGAGTAGAATCGGCGGTTCGATTCCACGATTTCCCGGCGAAATTTCAACTGCTCGGCATTGGGCGGATTATCCTTGAGTTGACCCACGAATTGCCGTTCCTCAGCATCCACGGCGATTTTGGATTTACCGACAGCCTCCGTGTCGTTTCCGCGTTTATGAATGATTTTGATGGCGGCCAATTCTGCGTCGGCGGGCTTGTCGTCCGCACTCAGGAACACCTTCTCGACGACCACGCGAACCTTTGCTTCATCAGTACCGACGATTTTCACCCGGCCGGCTGTAATCACGAGCAAACCTTCCGGGCAGAGCTCGAAAGTCATTGTTTCCTCGGAGCGATGGACTTTAGCGGCCACTACCAACTTCTTGGCTTTTTCTAATTCTTCTTGCACAGACTTGAGATTT
>Ga0206953_1047_pt1 | contig 24400 bp, 17 predicted proteins | sample Alteio_BWOrgHeat_36_FD_152977 | JGI IMG/M metagenome (GOLD analysis project Ga0206953, IMG submission 152977) | Enriched cells from forest soil in Barre Woods Harvard Forest LTER site, Petersham, Massachusetts, United States -... | ecosystem: Environmental > Terrestrial > Soil > Temperate forest >...
GCGGCGGATTGCCCATGCGGGGTTTCCAACTTACCGATTTGGTAACGATGCCGCCTAATTGCTCGATGTCGCACCATTGTTTTGCTTCCGCGCCATATCCGAACGTCCCGCTCGCAACAAGGACAGGATTTTTAAATGTGACCGTGCCAAGTTTGACACTAAGATCAGGCGCGACTTTGCCATTCGTTGCGGAAGAGTTTTTCATAACACGATCTCCTTCGCATTGAATGATGGTCCTTCCGTGCAAACGAGCCTGAAGCGCCGTCCCGATTGTTCAAAAATAGATTCCTCATTTCGAACGGGACATCCCTGGCATATTCCAATGCCACACGCCATCTCTGTTTCGAGGCTAAGTTCGCACGGAATTCCAAACTCTGCCGCAAGCGATTGTGCTGCACGCATCATAGCGGTTGGGCCGCAGGCGAAGATTTTAGGTTTTTCGATACCGTCTTTTTCAAGAAAAGTGCGAAGCAGCATCACGTTCGATCCGTGAAATCCTTCGGAACCATCATCGGTCGCGATATGCAGATTCGAAAGCCGATCTCGTGCAATAAGCGATGCGGTGCGCGCACCATAAAATGTTTGGAACGAAATTTCTTCGAGTTCCAGCGCGCGCGTGAGCATCGGCATCGAGGCCACACCGACACCGCCGATGAGCAAAATGGCCGTCTCATAATCGGCCGATTGATACATCCACGGTTTTCCGAGTGGGCCGAGGACATCGAGTTCCTCACCCTCGCGGGTTTCCGCAAGAATTCCGGTTCCACGACCGTGCGCTTGCACGATAATTTCTGCTTCATCGCCTTCCGACCAATAGACGGAGAACGGCCGTCGCAGCATCGGATCGCCAAAGCCAACTTTTGGCAGTACATTAACGAATTGTCCGGCGAGCGTTTCGCGCGCAATGCGTGGGTTCTGGAAACGAAGCGTCACCAATCCCGGCGCGATCACACGCCGTTTGGTGACAAGAGAGCGTTGGGATAAAAATAGATCGGCCATTAGTGCGGCGGTGCCGGTGGGGGAATGGGTGGAGGCGCGCCCCCGTTCGGCGGCGGTGGAGGCATGTTCGGCGGAACTTTCGCCCCAGGCGGAAGCGGTGGCTGCATGGGAACCGGCTGACCTGACGCTGGCGGAGTATTGCCAGGATTTTGTAGCATACCAGGAACCCGTTGTGGCACTGATTGCGGCGCATTGTCCGGATCGGGAGGCGAAACTTGCGGCGTTGGATTGAGCGTGTGTGTAGGAGTGTGGGGAACCGCAGGCGTTGCGGCATCGGCAAGGCGAGGTCGAAGAGCGAACGCATAGGAAGAATATGGATACTCCTTCATTATACGCCGGTAATAGACGAGCGCGCTGTCGTAGCGAGCATTTTCCTCGTAACTTTCTCCAATCGCATAGAGCGAGCGCGGCGCAACATCTTCCTGCGAAAAGTTGGTAACGATCGCGAGCAGTTCCGGTTTTGCAAGGTCTATTCCGCTTGTTCGAAGTAATTTATAGGCATCGAAATAGGCCAGTTCTCCTGGGGAGTTCCTGGAAGAGGTGACGTAAAGCACTCTGGCTTGTTCGGCATACATCGTTTGGCCATAACGCGAGAGCAATTCATGCAGCAGCGAATCCGCGACTGCTTGATTTTTTTCCTGATGTTCCAGTTCAAGCCATGCAAAGAGCGTTTTTGCACGGAGTGCAGTTCGGCCCGTATCCACGGGGCCTAAGTTCATCGTGTCGGCAGTTCGGTATTCTGTTCGCGCTTCGGGAATTTCGCCGAATGTCTCGTAGGCGCGTCCCAGCTCATAATGTGCGGTTCCCGCTCGGAACCGGAGGCTATCGACAAAATGCACGGTGTCGGCAACCACCAATTTTGGCGGTGCTTTTAGCTTTAAGCGCTTTTCGACTTCCAGCACCCGCACCGAATCCACCTGAGTCAGTTTTGGTGGCGCTTCGGGCCGCCAGCGCGCGCCGAGCACTTCCTGCACGGCCTTCAGATGAATGTCATCGTCGGTTTGACCCGGCACCTTCACATCGGCATGAGTGCGCGATGGCGTTCGTTGTTTCAATGCCGCTTCGAGCGTGTCGATATGAATAAGTTCCGCATGCCACTGCGCATAGCTTGCGAGCGAATTGGCATGGTCGGACACATATTCGTTCATTGCCGTCGAGGAAAAATCCTTCGTGCCGACGAGCACGGCGGCAATGTGCGCGGCCGTATCGTACTGTCCCATTTCGCGGTAGATCTCCGCCTGACGGAACTTTGCGCGGGAGATCATCTGCGCGCTGGAATTTTTATACGTCGTGTCGATCGTATGATATTCCATTTGCAGCGGATGCTCGTAGGTATCGCTGAAAACAGTAGAGCGTAGATCGTTTCCGACCGCTTTGCGGGCGATCAACTCATCGGTATAAGCAAGTTCATAGCGCGCAGCCGCTGCCGAGCCGCCATATTTCACATGCGCGATCACGAACGCAAGTTCGGCTTTTGCAGCGTCTAACTGTCCTTCCTCGCGAATGGAAAGCGCATGCGCCACGCGGGCTTCGCCGGAAAGCCAATCATCCTTCGCAGATTGTGCGGCGGTTTGGAACGCGGTTTCTGCCAGCGTCCAGTCGCCATTCAGATAATCCACCGCGCCTTCCTGATAGGCCAGTCGAGCAAGCTCTTCGTCCGTCAGTCCGGCTTCCGCTTTGTGAAGTTCGGCGGCGATCGCGGAAAGCGAATCTGGATTTTTTGCGTAGATCAGTTCCGCTAATGCGCGATGCACGCTCGAAGCGGTCGCGGGATCTTTCGCATCGGCAGTGGCGGCGATGCTGCGCTCCAATTGCATCGCGGCGGTATCGACATCGTGATTGATGAGCATCGAACGCGCGAGGAACACCTGCACCTGCGCGCCGTATTTCGTCTCGGGATAATTCGCAAGCAATTCTCGGAACTTCCGTTCCGCGCCGATAAAATCGTTCTTGTAAAATTGCGCCTTGCCCACGATGAACAGCGCGTCCTCTTTATATTTCGTGCCTTTTTTATCGGCGAGCACCTTCGAACCAAGAATGATCGCCGAATCGAGATGCGGGTTGTTCACCTGCTTCGTCGCGCTGAGTGATTGCGAGAACGAGGGCGTGATCGGGTCCGCATGGCCCGCGCGAAGGCCGCGCTGCCGCATCTGGTATTCTTCGTCGAGCCAGCGGTGGTTCAAAACGGCCACCGCGCCGTTCGCATTTTGCGCTACGATCGCCCGCTGCTGGGCTTCGTATGCCTCGATATGCGTTTGGGCAAGATAAACAGTATTGAAATACGTGGAGAAATTATGCCACCACGAGCAGCCCGAAAACGCCGCACCCACGGCTATAAAAGCCGCCGCGAGCGCAAACGAGAAAAGTGACTTTCCGGGGTGGAGCATGACCTGTTCGATAACGCCCCGAAAAATCACTTCGTTCGTGAGGCGTTATTCCTTCACTAACTTTACCGTTTGCACTTCGCCGTAGGCGGTGAGGATGCGGGCGTAATATGTGCCCGGTGCCAAACCCGCAAGCGAAATGGGAACCGATTTATTCCCCGGCTCGAACAGGCTCTCGAAATTAACGCCAGAAACCTCATGCCCCAGCAGATCGAATAGCTCGATCTTCACATACGCTTGCTTGCTGATGCCAAAGGAAATTACCGTTCCATCATGCGCTGGATTTGGATTGGCGGTGGCATTGGAGATAATGCTGGGTGGTGGTGTGCCACTCACTGTTGCATAAAGGAAATGCTTTTCTAACAATTCCTTAAGACCCTGCTGAATGGAATCCAAGGGAGGAAGTGTCGTATCGAGAGGAACCATCGTGTCATTTAGCCACGACTGATACTGAGACGCGCGTGTTGCGTAGAATTGATTTTGGAGAAAGGGTGTATCGCAAGTCGTGTTTTGTATAAGCCAACGACCGATTGACATTCCACGATTCTCTTCCTTCCAATAGAGCGTTTCAGATGTATCACTCGGCGAATGAAAAGTGCCAGCAATCGCCTCGACACAAGCGCAGAAATATTCCGGATTTGTGGTATTAAGATAAAGCACAGACTCAAGCCATAGACGGCCTTGTACCCAAAGAGTTGTGTCTGTTCCGGCAAGAGGTTGTAGTGCTGTGCTAAACTCCTGAAACATCGCCGGTGCCCAATAGTTGTTATAGCAGGTTTCAATGAATTTTTTTGTTGTGTCGTATAGCTGTTGCCATTTCCCAGATCCAGAATAGTTATAGATTTTGAAACGCAAAGAATCACAGTTTTCTGTATCATCAGAAACCGAAAAATTTGTATCCTTTCTGGATTCGATTATGCTTGTGCAGCCAAGGCAACCCGCGCTTGCAGGACACACAGCATCGGTTGGAATTGAGCTTGAATCTAAACGAACTCCTCCAGAAGTTGCTGTATAGCTTAGGTCACCACTAACACCACCAGCGTCATTTTCGCCAGATTTCCAGTAACACTGAACGCATGTGCAACCTGTACTGCAAGAAGATGATTGAGAATATGGATCAATGTTATTGCCCCACCAATTACCGTCAATAACATCTATATTGTCGGTAACAGCATATGTAGCAATAAGAAGTGGGTGCAACGGAAAGGCGGGATCCGTGCTTGTATAATAAATATTATTTTTGCCTTGCTCAAGATCCATTCCAAACCCTTCCAATGTAATTACCGAAATGGCTTCTCCTTCGACAGGATCGAAAGTTTCCCCGGAGAAAGAATTATACGCGCCCGATAACCTTGGATTTCCGGAAAGTTGACCCGTGCTATTATGGTTAACATCAAGTGCTGTTTCCCGATATGCCGTTACTGAATTATATAGCTGGAATGAATTGTCATTTGAAAAACAATCGATGCCAATGTCGCAGTGCGTGATTTTATTCAAGCTAATCACGCCGCCGCCAAAATTTGCTGAAATTCCGATCTCGTCAGCATTCGGTGGGTCGTTTGTTGTATTCTCATGCTCAAGTCCGCTGATGATATTGCCGCAAATGACGGAATAGGTTTTGGGAGGAGTAAGTCCGTTCCAACGCATTCCAATTCCAACATCGTATCCATCATCAGAAATAGTATTGTTCAATACCATTGCAGTGGAATTTTCAAGCCCGATCGCACTGCTGCCAGTGCCAAACTGTGCTCTGTCTGTTGCCGATTGAGCATTAAGATCTACGTTCCAATTCCCAGAGTATGTGAACTGGTTGTTGCTAATGACTGGAACGGTGTACTGAAGGTAATCTTCATTCCATGGCCCCGTAGCATTGTCGTCAAAATTCTTAAAGTAAATTCCATACGGAGCAGGAATATTTGTCAGTGAGTGTGTGGTTCCGATCAGGGTATCTACCATTTCATCACTGACCGAAAAGTAATCAACATCCGGCGCGAATGAGCCAAAGGTGTTTCCATCGATTATTACTGCCCCGTACCAAGCAGTGATTGGGTCTAGGTCATTCTCAACAAAGATGCACTTATTGCGAATGTTCTCGAAATCACAGCCGTCCGAAATTTTCAATTCGCTAGAGCCTGCACTGGGATCTATTGCATGAATCTCAATTGCAGAGCAACTACATCCATCGAACTTCACGATGCCAAATGTTTCCGCATCATAATTTCCAATACGAAGTGGGTGCCCAAAAAGTAGTTCGCTTGTTCCCGAAGGATCGGAATTTTGGATGTTTACATTTGTGGCAAGGAACTGTTGTGGTGCAAAACTCGAAGCATGACCGAAATCGACTGTCATTATCACCCGTCGAGAGAATGCGGGGTCAGTAGTAGAGTAGGGAATATTTCCTTGCAGCTGGCCATTAGTCAAAGTGGAGAAACCGAGTAATGTCATGTGACCAGTTGCGGAACCAATTGTCGTGCCGGACCTAGTGGGATACACTGATGGTTCATAGAGCACGTCAATAGTTCCGATATTGGAGATCAGTGTTCCAACCTCACCGCCAGAGAGTGCGCCGGTTACGCCTCCACCCATATAGAAATCTGCACCACCATGGACATTTAAGGTTGCGTATTGCCGTCCATATTCAGTATAGCCCCCTTCAAGATCAATTGTACCCGATCCATACCCATCTGCTGAGCCATCGGTGAACGGTGTTGCAATGCCAGTTTGATTTCCTAATGCGTCATGTGTTGCGTTCAGCCCCCAATAATCAAAAGTTGAAGCGAAATTAACAGTAACTCCCTGCCCAGAACCAGGAAAATTAAAATAGAAATAAGGCATAACTGCAAGGGTTGCCCCTGTATAATATCCGAAATCATAATCGGAATGAAGAATGTCATCTCCAACTTTAAGTACAACATTGGAGCCGGTGAAAGTAAGTGTTCCAACGTATGGACTTAGCGTTGGGAGTATTAGTAGTGATGGTGGTGAATAGAGTCCGTTAGTGCCATCGAGACTCGGCGGGCCGTAGTTCGGGTCGGTCCATACGGTCATTCGGCTTACTGGTACTTCGAATGCGGAAGGAGTAACAATTGTTGCACCCACCGTTCCGCCATGGTTTGATCCAGTGCTCGATCCATCGGTTACATAGCATTGGTCAGTAACGAGCGTATTCTTATCAATCGCTTCATCAAAAGTGCGGTTCATATCGCGCGCATAAAAGTGAACGCCTTCCTGCGTACGCCAGTGAACATGAATCCCCATTTGATTGATGGCGGCAACATAGCAACTATTTACATCCAAAGCTGGATAACTTTCAAGCATACTGTGTATGCCTCCTGTTTGATTCAGTACGAGGCGAGTATCGTCTGTCAGACCATCGGGTTGTGGTGGATATGCTGCCTTTACGTCTGAGCCACGAACAATGCATAGCGGATAATCGTGTATTGAAGGGATAAAAGTATATGAAAGATCATACTGGTAAAGGCAATGAAATTCATCGATAGAATGCCAGCCAGCCTGATTATCGTATGGGTCAGCAAATGCAACAATTGCATGGTCGATGACCGGCGGATCTATATTTGTAATTCCAGTTTCTGCCGGTATCGGCGAAGGGGCTATAACCAAAGGTTTTGTTCCCGCAACGAAGTTTGCAGTTCCAAAAATGTTGGTAGGTGCGTAAAAGATCAGCCATGTATTGCTTAAACCGCCCGTCGTCGTTGTACCACTGCTAACCGTTGCATAAACTGCAAGCGTCGATGTTCCTCCGACAATACTGCTTCGAAGAATCCGTGCATGCATCGGGATGCTGTATGAGTCCACCTGACCGGGTGGCCCCACACTCGGATCCCAAAAGGTTAGTGATAATGGCGCGGGAATGGATAATACTCCACTGCTATAACTCGAAACCATAATTTTATTCGTCGTTTGATCGATGTATGCGACATCGAAAGCGGGGTAAGTTCCACCTCCTCTGTTATTTCGAGGATCGCATGTGATGGTTGGATTTACACATTTATCGCCACTGCCTGGTATCATCATTGGAAACCCTGCAACAGGCGTCGCGGAACCAATCGGCACGACGGTCACCCAAATTTGTTCATTTGATCCCGGAGGAGTCGCAGGAATGGAACCCCAGACGATATAAATAAATGATGCGTCGGCACTGACATCGAAAACATCGTGCCAATCGCCTGCTAAGGCTGTGATCATGTTCGGTCCGACCGGGATAGGAAGCCAGTCCGTTAGTGTGGGTGGGCCTGCGGGAGCAGTATGAATCGAACTGCTGACAACTTTCATGTTCCCAGGGGAAGAGAGCGATGTCCATGGAGTCGGATTTGAAAGAAATGAAAGAGAAATATCCACATCTGCCGAAGTAAAGCCACTCTGAACGAATGCTGTCCCCCCACTATTTGCCCAAATAAAAGCAACCATACCATCGAGATTAGCCACTGCTTTAACCTGGGCTGGTGATGGGATAGGGTTTGAAGTTGGGAACGTTCCACATTGCACGACACCTGGCGGAATACATTGTGGGTGATGCGTTACATCAGTAGAAATATACCCGGTAGAAGGCTGATAAAGTCCATTGCCGAGAAGGTACCATCCGGACGGGAACTCATCCGACCCGAGCGATCCAGTGTTTAAATTAGTACCTTTACCTGGAGTGGTGCTTAACGTCCACTGCCCGTATCCGTTAGCTGCGAGGCAGCTCATTGAGAGCACAGGAACTGGATCTGCTATTGAAGGATTGCCATAGCTTTGTTCATCGGTGGCTTGCTGTACGCGAAAGTTATACTCAGTATTTGTGATAAATGTTTGCGCTCGTAGCCTTCCGGCGCTGATCGAGCAGGCAAGAACAAGAGCTAAAATAAGTGAGTAACGAGCGTTCGAATGGTTCCGTATCATATTGAAGATTCCATAAGGTTAAAAAGTGAAAACACGTCCGTCAAGACCTACGGCGGGCGATGGGAAACGATTGGCTATTACAAAGATACACACAAATAACGGGAAGCGTTCGAAAAGCACAGGAATTGTGTGTTTTCTCTGGGCAAAGCAATCGCTCCCTTTCAGAAGTTTCGTAACTTCGTAGCGTGGAAATGACAACGAAGGATCGGGAGCAGGAAAAACGGGCGCACGAATCGCACGCGATGGAAACGCCGGTAGAGCAATTTATCGATGACGAGCTGATCCATGCTCATCGTCATTCGGGGCATTCGCTGCCCTGGAGTTCGCGCGGGCCAGCGGAAATGGGGCCGCTGCCGCTTATTGTCGGCGTTACCGGCCACCGCGATCTGCGCACGGAGGATATGCCCCGCCTTGTGGAGCTTGCGGATGCCGAGTTTTCGCTGCTCCGGACGCTCTATCCCTCCACGCCGCTTACGCTGCTTTCCGCGCTTGCCGATGGCGCCGACCGGCTTGTGGCGCGCCTGGCGATCGAGTCCGGAATGCGGCTTGCCGTCGTGCTGCCGATGCCCGTCGAGCTATACGAGACCGATTTCGACGATGAATCCAAGGAAGAGTTCCATACCCTTCTTGCCAAAGCGGATTATTGGACGGAGCTTCCCATCGTTCGCGGCCTTACGCGCGAGGATATTCGCGAGCACGGATTTAATCGCGAGCAGCAATATGCGCAGGCCGGGGCCTATCTTGCGGCGCACAGCGCCATCCTGATCGCGCTGTGGGACGGAGTGGAACTGAATAAGGTCGGCGGCACGTCCCACGTGGTGCGGTTCAAGCTGGAAGGTATTCCGGAACCATTCGCGCCGCCGCATAGCGAACTCGATGCGCCGGATAGCGGTCCCGTCTATCATATCGTCACGCCGCGCCGATCGAATCCGCATCCGGCACACGCCTTTTCCGTAAACCGGTTGTATCCCGCCGGATTTGCCTCGCTTGGCGAGGCGGGCAAAGCCTATCACGATATTTATTCGCGGATGGAAACCTTCAACGAGGACGCCATCAAGTATTCCGGCGAACTCAAGGAGCATTATCGCGCAAGCAAGGAATATCTGTTCCCCTCACGCGCCCATGCACGCCTTAGCGAGCACGTTAAACCGAGGAAACGTCATCATCGTGCGAAGGATCATGCAAGTACGAATGCTCATGCGGCTCCGCATTCGAACAAAAGTAAGGAACCCGATCCCATGCCATCGATGATGCGGGAGGATCTGGATTTTTACGCCATTGCCGATGTGCTCTCCCAGCGGTTCCAAAAGCGCACAAAGACCACGCTGCAATTGCTGCTCATGTTCGTGTTTTTCGCGGCACTGTTCTATGAAATGTATTCGGAACTGTTCGAAGAGCCGGTCATGCTCTTGCTGTATCTCGGAATGTTCGTGCTGTCGTTCATTTGTTATTACTGGGCGGCGAAGAAGGCGTACCAGACGAAATATCTCGATTACCGCGCACTGGCCGAGGGTCTTCGCGTGCAGTTTTTTTGGGAGATCGCCGGAGTTCCCGATTCCGTAGCCGATTATTATATGCGCAAGCAGCGCAGTGAACTGGACTGGATCCGCCATGCCATCCGCACCTGCACGATCGAAAATACGCCGCATAAAATTGGCAGCTCGGACGAACATGCCGCCCAGCTTATCGAAACCGAACAAAGCCTGAAGGAGCATCACGCGGCACAGAAAGAACGGCTCGATCTGGCGCTAAAATTTTGGGTCGAGGATCAGGCGAAATACTTTGCCAAGTCCGCACACCGAGATCACGACAGCCTGCATAAACACGAGCGCACGACCACGCTGCTCTTTGGCGGCGCGCTGCTCATGGCGGCCATGCAGACCTTCTTAGGCGGTATGCCCACGCATTATTTATTGCTTGGCATAGGAATTTTTCCCGTCATCGCCGCGATCCTCCAAAGCTTTTTACAGAAGAATGCCATCGCGGAACACAAGCGCCAGTATGACCGCATGAGTGTGTTCTATCACCGCGCTGTTGTCCATTTGCAAAAACTGATCGGCGAAGACCGGTTAGCCGACGCCCGGAATTTCCTTGCCGAGCTTGGCCGCGAAGCACTTGCCGAGAACGGCGACTGGATCCTCATGCACCGCGACCGTCCGCTCGAAGTACCGAAGGGAGCGTAAAAAAAATACTCTCCCCTTTGGGGCGAGGTTGGGTGAGGGGTCGTTATTCCTTCACAATCTTCAACGTTTGAACTTCGTTGTTTGCTGTGGCCATTCGAAGGTAGTATGTGCCGGTTGGTACGTTCGTCATATCGAGTTGGATGGTATGGGAACCCTGCTCGAATACGCCATTGTAGCCTACACCGGCTACTTGCTGACCGAGAACAGCATAGACGCCAATATTCATGTAAGCCTCCCGCCCAATCGAAAGCGCAACATTCGTGGAATTCTGGAATGGGTTTTCCATTATGCTCGCGCTTAAAATAATTTGCGGGCCAAGCGCTGTATAATTCGCAACTGCCGCGAGTGATAGCAGTGTGTCTAAGCCCAAATCATGGAGCGTGGGAATGGTCGAATCGAAAACTTCACCTTTATGCGAGGTGTCGCTCCAATAGTTCCATTGCCCCTCAAGGTTATCGAGATATCCTGCTGAGTCAGGTCTAATATTAAATGCGCAGCGGGGGTTATCCAGAAGGAATTTAAAAATCGTCCGATTGTCCCGGTAATTTGGTGTTTGGTTGCTATTATTATATTTGACGCACAATAAAGGAACCCCATAGCAGAACCATCGGTCATCACTGCGAAGACCAAGTCCATAGAGTACAAAATTGAAAATGCTATCGCGGCCCGCTTGTGTTTGTACTTCGGTATTCCATGAACCGTTATAGCCACCCCAAGTTTGACCCGCATTTGCGTTTACATAACAGTGCCTGATGTACCATTGCATAGTATCATATGCTTGACCTAAATTTTCCATATTCTGTTCCCAAAGGAATACTGCCCCAAAAGCATTTCCGCATGAATCGACATTGCTCTGTGCTCTGGATCGTTGACCTATGAGCAGGAAAACGGCTATGAGAAAGATCGACGATATTTTTTTCACTCTTTCACCACTTTTTTTAGAGCAGCTTCCTTTGCGATTCATCATGATTATTCGATGAGCATCAAAGAAGTTACTTCTCCCTAATACAAGAACGCACTGGGTCGTCGGGGTTACAAATAAATCTTTTTTAGAGAAAAGCATTGCTGTGAGAAACATACCTATTCCCACCTAAATCAGCTTTTTTGAATGAGAGAGTCTTGTTTTATGTTGCATGTAATTATAATTGCTGGGCTGGAAGCACCTACCTATAAGCATCGACTACACATAGCATTTTAGCACTCAGCACTTTCCCATGTTTCCACGTTTTGCATTCGGTTTTGGATATTTGATCCTGCTTTTGGTGGCGGGGATGGCGGTTCTTGGCATTTTTTTTATGCACGGCACGGTGCCGGTGTACACGGGCACGGCTGCGGTCGCGGGCATTTCGGGGATGATCGACATTGACCGCGATAGCTATGACATACCAAATATCCATGCCGCCACCGAACGCGATGCGTATTTCGGCTTAGGCTATGCCGAGGCGCAGGATCGGTTGTTCCAAATGGAGCTTGCGCGCCGCGTGGGTGCGGGCCGGATGTCGGAAGTGTTTGGGAACCGCTCGCTGCAAATTGATGAGTGGTCTCGCACGATCGGGTTTTCGCGCATCGCCGACCAAATGTGGCTGAAGGCCGGACCGCATACGCGGGAAGTGCTCACGGCGTTCATCGGCGGCATCAATGCCTATCTTCGCGATCACCGAAAGCATTTAGGTTTCGAGTTCGATGCGCTCACGCTGGTTCCCGAAAACTGGCGCCCGCAGGATTGCCTTATGATCGGGCGGCTGATGTCGTGGGAAATGAATTTCTCCGCGCTGACGGATGCGGCCTTCAGCGATTTTTCTATGGTGTTGGATTCGGCGCATCTTCACTCGCTCTTTCCCGTCTATCCCGAGGATGGCGCCACAGTCCTTGGCGGCGCGAATCCGAATACGTTCGTATCGAATTATCTTGCCGCGCCGCGCGCTCCCATTAATATAGTTCACCCGCCCGTAAAGCCGCCTAACACCGCGCTAAAAATACCGGTGCCATTGCATCGTCTTGGCGCGGCGGCTCATTTCGCGAACGATTATGCCGAGATGTTCCGTAATGCCAGCGCGTTCGACAGCACGGTTGGTGCAGTCGTGGGCGGCGGCTCGAATTGTTTCGTTGTTTCGGGTTCCCACACGGCGAGTGGCGCTGCTCTGCTGGAGAACGATACGCATTTGCAGTTGGAATCGCCTTCGCGGTGGTATCTCGCGCATCTTACGAGCGACGATGGAATGAATGTTGCCGGATTTCTCATTCCCGGCATGCCTGTCATCCTCGCAGGCCGAACGGCTGATCTTTCGTGGGGCATCACGAACGGCATGGCCGATGAATGCGATTATTTTACCGAGCATCCTGATTCGACAGGAACGAAATATCAGCTTCCGAACGGCGCGATGCAAGCGTTCACCGTCATCCACGATACGATCCGCATCCGCGACTCTTCGCGCATGAGCGATCAGATGGAAAAAAGGTCGTTACATTCGATGCCGTTCACCGTTCGGATGTCGGTGCATGGCCCGATCATGACGGGAATTCATCCCGAAGCGATCGAAAGTGCATTTTATAGCGACGTGCGCGCTGGCGGGGTTCCGAAAAATTCCATGTTCTTCCGCGAGGCCAAACCCGTAGCCATGATGTGGAATGGGGAATATGCGCTCACCGATGAGCTTTCCGGTTTGCTCGATCTTCCGCGAGCAAAGACTGCCGCAGAAGCGCGAAAAGGTATGAGCAGTTTTGCGACGCCCTGCCTCAATCTGTGCCTTGCGGATGCGCGCGGGAACATTTCGTACCAATATATCGGCAGGCTTCCGCGCCGCGCGGGCAGTGAATCGCGCCAGATGCTGCCCCGCGATGGGACAAATCCCGAAGATCAATGGAAAGGATTTGTCTCGATGGCCGATCTTCCCACGCTAACGAATCCGGCGCGGGGGTATCTTGTCTCTGCGAATAACCCTCCAGAAAAAGACCGCCCGGTTCCCATCGGCATGAATTGGGAACCCTCCTCGCGCGCAGATCGCATCAGCGAACTGCTTCAAGACCATCCACGCCTGGATGCAGGCTATGCCCAAAGCATTCAGACGGATATTATCAGCGGGTATGATCTTCATCGCGTGCTGCCCTATCTGCTGGCGCTTTATCCAGACCCCAGCCCGCCGCGGCTTACCGCCGATAGTAGTTCGCAATTTCGTTTGGACTCGATGCGGCTCGCATGGAAGGAAGATTCCCTTTTTCGGCATACCACGATCGGCGATAGTGTGCTGAAGTATGTGCACAAAAATGATTCGATCTGGATTGCAGAGCATCGCCCGGTTGGGAACCGAGCTGGTTTAGCAAAAGAGAATGTCGATCCGTTCACAGCGCAGGTGCTGAACTATCTTCGTAACTGGGATGGCGGAATGCGCGCGGAGGAGATCGCGCCGGCGATCTATTCCGTTTTTCTCAACCGGCTGATCTATAACACGTTTTACGAGACGCTGACCGTGAATGGATCCGCGCCCGAACGGTACAATGAATTTATCTTATTACAGGATGTGCCGCTGCAAGCGCTTGCCCATCTCTTGCCGGACAGCGCGAACGTCTGGTGGCATGGCAGAACGGGAACTGGCCGCGATGCGATCGTACAATCCTCCTTCCGCGAATCGCTTCGTATCTTGGCGCAGCAATTTGGTTCCGACATTCGCCAGTGGCAATGGGGAAAGATGCACACCCTTACCATACGGCATGTTTTCGATAAGGAAAGCCCGCTCATTGCCCGGATGGTCGATGTCGCCTGCGGCCCGATGCCCGGTGGGCCAACGACGGTGCTGCAAGGCTCGTATTATCTATGGGAACCCTACAAAATGCAGGTCGCTCCTTCGATGCGTATGGTTGCCGATATGAAGCAAAATGAACTGCTTGCGGTATTGCCGACCGGGAACTCCGAAGCCATTTTCGGCGAGCATTACCGCGATATGCTGCCGCTGTACCAAAAAGGGACGCTTATCCGTCTTTCATTGGATGAACATGCTCCGCATAGAGATACCTGGAAGCGATTTGAGTTGAAGCCGGAATAGCGTTCCTGCTTATCATAAGTTCACGTCGATCTGGATCGTCCCGCTAAAATCTGAAGTTCCGATGCGAGCGGTTACTCCGCTGCCGAGTGTCCGGGGGACATCGTACACGGTTCCGGCAAGATAGGCCGAAAGCGCGAATTGCTTGAATGGCTTAACGCTTCCGCGCAGCGCCACACGCCATCCTAATCCATCGAGCAGGTTAATGGCTGCTGCGCCGGGGGAGCCGGGTTCATAGGATGTGATGGCCGATTTTGTGGATGGCGTTTCAAACCGGGTTGCGGTTACGGTGAATTCCGATCGTGCATTCGGAACCTTTACCCGCACTTCTTCCGAGGCTTGCCAGCCGTCTTCCGAAGTTGTTAAGGAATAATGAATATGTTCGAAGCGCGTTCGGAATGCGGCGCCGGTTCCCGGATCGTAGGCTGCTTCGAGGCGAAGGTTCAGCGTTTGTCCTTGCAAAATTACGCTGCCGGTATCGGAAACATAGCTGGCGTTTTCCTGATCGCGTGCGGTGGCTTTGAGTTCAAGCGCATCCGTAGCGCGATAGGAAGCTGTTGCAAAATAGTCGTACTTCTGTTTTCCAAAGAGATCGCCGATGGGGACGAGTTCGTTCTCGAATTCCGAATAGGCATTTACTGTGAGCCGATCAGGAATCGGCACAAGTTCGATGCCGAAATAATATCCATCAAAATTCGAGAGTGAGGAAGCCGAAGTTCCCGATACCTCGCCGAATGGGGAAAGATATCCATTGGGAACGTGTCGGTAATTAAGGGAAAACGCAACATGATTCGCCGGTTCGAAGACCGTCGAAAGCAGCAGCGCGGTTTTGTGTGACGAATCGTTCGAGGAATGCGCGGCTTCGGCCAGGGCCGTCCATGCCCCGCTGATGGCAAGGGCATCTACACCCGCCATGCTAAGCTGGGAACCTGTAAATGGAGCGACGGTCGTTCCAACATAAGGATGGTCGTACCGAAGTTCGAACGCCGTTGCGCCACCCTTAAAATACAGATTGGCGGTGTCAGCCGTTGCAATTTCTGCGCGCGCACCGATCACTTGGGCAGACGCGGCATTCTCAGTGGCAAGTTCCGCTTGTGTACGATGATATGTTCCTGAGTAGATCGTCCGAATGGTGTCGTTCGTAACGTTTGCATCGAACGAGCGATCGGATGCAAAGAGCACAATGCGTGATGGTCCAATACCAAACGCGATTGTGCCACCGCGAAGATCTTTAGCAGTTCCATTCACCGTTCCACGCAACCCAAAGGAACGTTCCTCAACTCCGCTTGCTGCATGAAGTCCCTTTGCGCTTGCGAGTCCTCCGCCGAAGATCAATCCATTACCAAATGCCAGTGCGTAATCGCCAACAACAACTTTTTCGAGCGAGATCGGGCCGACAATGGGAACTGAGCTTCGGAGTTCCGCAAAGCCGGTAAGATGATCGGTGAAACTTGCTTCGCCGGATTGCTTTTGTTCGAGTGCGCTTACTTCCAGCACGGATGAATGTGCGATCATGCGATTGTAAAACGCGGTTGGCCCTCCCAGATATAGGTTATTGGCATACGCGGGTTGTGCTTGTGGATCGAGTGGAGAGGACGCACGGGAACGAAGGACAAAGTCACTGCTCGAATCGGTGCTTGTAAATGGAGTGGAATGTTTCGTTCGCAGTTCCCGTCGCGCTTCCGTCCAGGAAACATCGGCGCTTGCATGGAGCAGTTCTAATCCTTTTGCATTGAGCGCAGAAAGCTCATCGAGATATTCGAGTGTTTCGTCGGGATCGATGCTGGTGTTGCCCGGAAGATCGAAAATGCGCCGAGCTTCCGCATCGCCGACGATGCTTGCGTCCGTCGAATCTTTCAAAGTTTGAGCCGTCGCCATCCGGCTTGCGAGCAGTATAATTCCGAGGAGTGAAAGACACAGCCGTAACTTCAGCATGCGGTCGTCCGTGTTACAATGCGAATCCAATTCCAAAGCTGACCGAAGTTCCGAGCATGGGATGGCGGATCGCGGCAAAATCAGCAGTGAAGTTGTCGTAGGCTAAACCGATACCGGCGGAAAGTTCGCCGTTTCCCGTGTCGTCGCCAGCCCGAACGAACAGATGCGGGTCGATCGCATATTCTGCTCCGACATGAAATCCAGCACTATCGTTGGTTCCCGATTCGAACGCCGCGTCGATCGTAAGGTCGTCGGTCGGATGATACGAAAGGCCAAGCCATCCAACACGATCTTCGAGCGAATCACCCTGATTGTTGTAGAGACTAACAAGGTGCGTGACCGCTACAGCCAGGGTGAGTTTAGGGAACAGTTCGATGCTGGCGCCAAGATCGACGCCAATATCATCGAGCGGCAAAAACCCCTGGAACGTTTCTTCAGAGTAGCGGAGGCGGATTCCTGCAACAGCATGACGCGGCGTAGTGCTATCCTTCCCACCTGAGCCAGTTGTGCCGACGGCAAATATTCTCGAAGCCTGCACACCGAAGGATTGCCACGAGAATCCATCTCCCCATTGATACCGGCTGAACGATGCGCCGGCAAGCCAGAGTGGATCGAGCGGTAGATCGCCGCTGAATCCTGCGCTTAAGGATTGCGAAAGTCCTAACGGCTGCGGCGAAAGGACGGCGTGAATGTGTGAGGAAGTATCGGCTGGTAGTGCGGGATTTGGTAACCATTCGTCACGCGGGTCGGCGATGTCGCTGCGTCCGAGCGCGATCGAACGCGGCGAACTGCTCGTGGTGCCGAAGATCTGCGCAAAGGCGGGGCTGATCGCCCACAACTCCGCAGTTGCCAGAGCGAGAACGATCAGTAGGCTTTTGCCCATACCACTTCGTGCTTCGATGCCATGCCGCACACGATGCACTGTGTGGGCGCTGTCGGGCTTTGGAACTCTGCGAAGGGAATCACGCGTATCGTCGCCTTCGTCTCTTCTTTTACGGTTGCCTCGCAGGTTGCCATACCGCACCATCCGGTGTAAATAAATCCCGCATCGCGTTCGATGAGTGCTTTCATCTCGTTGTAATCCGTTATGCCGCGCGTGCTGTTCGCCTCGCGGCGAGCGATGGCGTTTTGCAGAAGCTGATTTTGTAATGCATCCAACAAAGTTGGAATGCGTGTAGCAAGTTCTGCTCTGCTCAAAAATAGTTTTTGCTTGCGGTTGGGCTTTGGAGCTTCTTCCGAATCTAACAGGATGCGTGGAACGATAACGACGGAATTGTTCTGCACGTCTTTGGGGCCGATCTCCATTCTCAGGGGGATGCCTTTTGTTTCCCAATCGAAGAATTTTGCGCCGGGGCTGAGGGAATCGCGGTCATCGAGCTTGGTGCGAACGCCAGCAGATTTCATTTCGTTGAAAACTTCGTCTGCGGCATTCATCACCAAAGTCTTTTCCTCGTCAGTTTTGAAGATGGAAACGATGACAAGCTGCAATGGAGCTACGCGTGGAGGGGTAACGAGGCCATCGTCATCGGAATGCGTCATGATGAGGCCGCCGACCATTCTTGTCGAAACGCCCCAGGACGTATTCCACGCATATTCAAGGTTCCCGTCCCGCGATTGGAATTGAAGTTCGAACGCCTTTGCAAAATTTTGGCCGAGGTTGTGGCTGGTGCCATTTTGCAGCGCTTTATTATCCTGCATCAGCGCCTCTGTGGAGTACGTGCGGAGCGCGCCGGCGAAACGCTCGCTATCCGTTTTTAAACCGATAAGCACAGGCATGGCGAGATATTCTTCCATGAACATGCGATACACGCCGAGCATTTTCAACGCCTCTTCTTCGGCTTGCTGTTCGGTTTCGTGTGCAGTATGGCCCTCCTGCCACAAAAATTCCATCGTGCGTAGGAATAGCCGCGTCCGCATTTCCCAGCGGACGACGTTCGCCCATTGGTTCATCAAGATCGGCAGGTCGCGGTAGGACTGCACCCATTTCGCGAACATGGAGTAAATAATAGTTTCCGATGTCGGGCGAAGCACGAGCGGTTCATCGAGCACTTTGCCGCCGCCAATGGTTACCACGGCAAGTTCCGGCGCAAAGCCTTCGACATGCTCCGCTTCCTTCGTCATGAACGATTGAGGAATGAGCATGGGAAAGTACGCATTCTGGTGACCGGTCTCTTTGAACATACGGTCGAGCGCCTGCTGCATCAGTTCCCAGATGCCGTAGCCATTCGGGCGAATGACCATGCAGCCGCGCACCGGCGAATGCTCCGCCAGCTCGGCACGCTGCACGATCTCGTTATACCACGCGCTAAAATCTTCTGAACGTTTGGGTAGTTTATCTTCGGCCATAATTATTAATTCGTTATAAACTACGAGGGAGTGGGAGCGGTTCAATGGGTCTCAAAATTCGCGGAGCAACAACGGCCCACCGACTGGGTCAATTGGAAAGGAACTCCAGGCGGGGACACGCCATCGATTGAACGAAAAAACAGTCTCGTTTGTATATTATCTTCGTGTTGAAATGAACTTTAATTGGAGTCTATACTTATGCGTACATTATCGAAGTGTTTGAACAAGATCAGCGATCCAGCCGGAAGTGTTTCAACACCGGCTGGCCTTCTGATTTTTTCCGGAGCCTGTCTCTCGGGATTTCTCGCAACCACTCCTGCTGTGCCGGGAGCGCACCATGCGTCGATGATCGCCCCACCCTTACTCCATGCCCCCGCCGTACTGCTGATCCTCGGATTAGCATGGCTTACTCGGGTGGCGGAGCTGCTTCATCCTCATCAAATGGAGACGGTTTATATCGGCAGCGACCCCGAGACGATCTTCACCGACAGCACCGTTCACGAGAAACATCATCACGGAAAGCCTGCCGTGGTCGTGCCGAAGCCACTTCACCCCGAGTGGATCGTGGCGGACAACATGTACACCGATCTTGCGAATTATCACTGGATCGCCGACGAGCAGAGCATGAGCCAACAGGAAGCGATAAGTGAAGGGAAATATATCTTTGAGCGTACGTTCATCTTGCCGCACGAACTCGAAAATCTGGTTTCCGCCGAACTACTGGTGTTGGTTGCCCGGTGGTGCCGACCAACCGTCAACGGGCATGTGCTGGAACGAAAGGGTGGAGTGGTTGACCTCTTAACCTGGGACTTGAGCAAAACCTTGAAATCCGGAGAGAATCATATCTCGTTCGAAATCGAGCACGAAGCTATCGAGTGGGTTGCAGACGATCCCACGCTTGCCGAGGATCCCCGTTGGAAGGACTGGAATCCCTACGGGCTGAAGTATCTGGTGCGGGTTACTCACCCGAAATGAGGTGATGCACCTGTTCCCGAAACGTCTTCTCGTTCTTACCCTTTTCGTCGCGCTTGCGGTGATGCCGCCGTGTGTGCTGCGCGCGCAGAAGTCAATCCCGAATGGAAACAATAAGCTTGCGGCGTCCGATTTCCAGGCACAAGTCCAGCGGGAACTTGCCCATTATACGCATGGAGCCATGCTCTACCGCCGTTGCGATGTATTCGCCCGCATGATCAATGCGCGGGTCTCCGCGCGAATCGGGTTGGGAGCGTCCGTTCATAATGGCATCATGAGCGAGGAAGCCGATACGGCGTATGAAGGTGACATCAGCCACACGTCTATAGACCAGCTTGGAACTCCAGAGCAGAATGAGACGACGATTGCCATCAGCAGGAAAAATCCCACCCTTATCGTTGCCGGCGCCAACGATGCCTCCATGACTACGTTATCCATGCCCGCCTTTGTCAGCACCGATGGCGGCGATAGCTGGAGCACGTTCCGCCTGCCCGCGATTCCGGACGGCATGTACGCACAGGGCGACCCCATTCTGACCGCAGACGATTCCGGTAACTTTTACTATGCATTCCTGATCGAGGATGATACATCGAACCTATCGGATATCATGGTAGCCAGAAGCAGCGATGGCAAGCACTGGACGCTGGGAACCCCCGTCCTCGGGTTGCATTCCATCGCCTTCGAGGATAAAGAAAATATCGCGATCGACCGTGAACCGGGCAGCCCATATCATGGGCGCATCTATATCGCCTGGAACGAATACGATACCAGCGGAGTGATCCGGCATCTGTTTGCCTTTAGCGACGATCAGGCGCAGTCCTGGTCCTCGCCACGTTCCTATACGAGCCAATTCGGATATTTCCCGTTAATACGCACGAGCAAAAATGGAACTGTTTTCATCGCTTCGAGCACCTTCGTCTATACCGATATTGCCTCCGACAATTCGCATGGCATGACCGTCTCGACCGATGGTGGGATGACGTTCTCGGAACGTACTATCGCCAATTATACGCTGTATCCTTTAGCACCTGCCGGCTATCCCAGCCTGAAAAAGGATGGATTTCGCGCGTTCCCGTATGTTGCATTCGACGTGGACACCTCCGCGAATTCCCTCGATGCCGTCTTTGGGAACTGGAATGAGAGCCATCGCAATGCCGAGTTGTTCGCCGTTCACTCTTCGGATGAAGGCAGCAGTTGGACGGATCCGGCGCCCGTTGGTACGCCGGCCTTACTCGGCAACGATCACTTTATGCCCTGGGTGAGCTTTGACGCGAGTGCCGGCGAGACTTATATCTCGATGTATAGTTCCGAGGAGGATACGACCCGGAATCTTTGGTCTCGGGCGGCGCTGAGCACGTTCTCTTCAACGAACCGCCTCTTGACTTTGGGTTCCCGTCTCTTCGATCCGCTCTTCGATACCATCGCGGGCACGAATTTTATCGGGGATTATACCGGCAACGATGCCTATGCAGGCTGCTTCGCCGCTGCCTGGACTGAAGTCTTGCCTCCTAACCATCCCGCCGATAATATTTTCGCCTACGTTTCTTCTTCACCGCTCACATCGCGGCCCAATGCCACTTCCGGTGTAACCCGCCAAGTCAACGAGCAGAATTTCGAGATCGCGAGCGTCGTTCCCAATCCTGTTTCTGGTAACCTTGTGTCGTTTACTATTCTTTCGAATGCACAGCTTCTCGCAACAGTGGAGATATTCGATCTACGCGGTGTCCAAGTACTGACGACTCAAGTAATGATAGATCCCTCCGTGCCATCTGCAATCAGGCTCGATATCCATTCCTTCCCTGCTGGGATTTATCATGCTCAAATTTCTTGTGGCAGCCAAACCGGCTGCCGCGATTTTGTGGTGTTGCGATGAATGCATTCTTCCTGTTGGGCAATCCTACAGGCTTGCCCGATGGCGTGTATGAATGCCTCGTCCGCATGAATGGGCAGGTGGAGACGGTGCCTGTGGTTAAATTCTGAACCTGAACCAGGATTTCGCTGATTTATTTCTGATTACGCTGATTAGGAATAATGTCATTCCCTCGAATGTAGCAACCCAGATCCCGGTTCTGCAAGAGGCGCTGGGAACGCGAGTTCCCCGAGGGCTTCCCAACACAAAGTATATAAATCGCCGCATTGTCTGAAAGAAAGCGGCGAAAATGGCGTATATTCAATAAAAAGTGGTTAAGGAACTCGCTTCCGAACACAAAGTATATAAATCATTGCCTTTTCCGAGAGAAAGGCCATGGTGGGTTCAGGAAATCAGATGCGTTTCTTGGAGAACAGCCAATCAGAGTTGATGTGCATATATAATAGAACTATCTTTGGGTATTGACAGTTAGTGGCGCGCTATTTGGCAAAGGGCGGATGAAGCAGGGGGTCTGCTTATTGCGTCCTGCGGGGAGCAAAATTCGGTTGTTACGGGCCAGAATTTCCTCGCAAAAATGGCATGTTTTTGGAGAGCTTCTAACTTCAAGGCTTGCAACAGTGATTGCCAGAGGCAAAATAATCGCAAACTAAAGTTTGCGCTACATTACATGACACGCGAAGAAAAAGAGAGTTCCGTAGCGGAACTCCGTGAAGTGATCGACCGATCGACCGGTATGTACTTCACCGACTTCGAAGGAATGACCGTCGAGCAGACGACTCGTCTGCGCAACGAACTCCGCAGCGCGGGGTTGACCTTCAAAGTAGGGAAGAACACGTTGATCCGTCGCGCGCTCGATGATGCCGGCAGGCTGACCGACCCTCTACGGGCGGCGCTTGTGCGTCAGACGGGCGTAGCGTTCGGCTTCGACGATCCCGTCGCTCCGGCGCGGATACTTCGTGATTTTATTGAGAAGAACCAGGATAAGCCGGTGCTCAAGCTTGCTTATATCGAGGGTCAAACGTACCCCGGTAAGGATCTCAAAAAGGTCGCGGCGTTCCCGACGAAGAAGGACGTGATGGCAAGCATTGTTGGCAGCCTGGCTGCACCGATGCAGGGCATCGTCGGCGTACTGGGCGCATTGCAGCGAGATATTGTCTATCTCGTCGATGCGATCGAGAAGAAGAAAGCAGAAGCCGTCTGAACCGGGATTTATGAGATGAATGGGATTTTTGGGATAGAAAAATTATCTCCTTAATCTCTGAAATCTCCCCAAATCAAGGTTCTGACAATAACATTTTAACCACTTAAAACCGTAATACAACCATGGCAGATATTAATGCAATCGTAGATCAGATCAGCGCGCTTACACTTGGCGAGGCCGCAGATCTCAAGAAAGCTCTCGAAGATAAGTTCGGCGTAACGGCAGCAGCCCCGATGATGATGGGTATGATGCCCGCAGCCGGCGGCGCTCCTGCAGCGGCCGTCGAAGAGAAGACCGAGTTCGACGTCGTGCTCACCGATGGTGGCGCTTCGAAGATCAACGTCATCAAGGCTGTTCGCGAAGCGACAGGTCTTGGCCTGAAAGAGGCGAAGGATCTCGTCGATGGCGCTCCGAAGACCGTCAAGGAAGCTATCGGTAAGGCCGACGCAGAAGCTCTCAAGAAGAAACTTGAGGAAGCCGGTGCGAAGGTCGAGCTGAAATAAGTAATCGTACTTTTAGGAATTCTCGAAACCCCGGCTCGATGGTCGGGGTTTCGAGTTCCCATTCATAGATTGTAACGTGAACTTTCGGCTTCATGCCGTGTTTGAGAACCCATGCGGCTCACGAGTTTTCAACAGCATTCGATTCGGGAATCGGTACAGCAATTTTTACCGGGCGCAAAAGTGTTGCTCTACGGATCGAGGGCCGATGATACAAAACGCGGCGGGGATATTGATCTTCTGGTGCTTACAAAAGAGACGTTCGAGCAATCGGTTAAACTGAAAATCCTTGCTTCCCTGTACCGGCGAATTGGGGAACAGAAAATCGATCTATCGATCGAAAATCCTGACCGGCAAAGTGATTTTGCAAAGCTCGTCATTGGTAATGCCATTGTGTTATGAGTCTGCTCGAACCCATTCGTAAACGCTTTGAAGAGGATCTTGTGACACTTGGTCTTCTCGAAGATTATTTGCGAGAATCGTGCGAGATATGCTCGAAATTTATATCTGACGATCTTTCGCGGCAGGACTTACGCGAGATCGGTGCGCTAACGGATCGTTTTCAGCGGGCGCAGGATTTTTTCGTTTCGCATACCCTTCGATCTATTGATCTGCTCTCTGGCGATCAGGGTACAACTCTGGATGTTTTGCAGCGAGCGGAACAGCGTGGGGTCATCGATTCGGCCGATGTCTATCTTGAAATGCGGGCGCTTCGTAATAAAATCGCCCATGAGTATGCGGGATATAGTCCAATGGATATTGTGAATGATATTCTAAAATATGCGCCCATTCTAATGGATTCGTTCAAACGCGTAAAACGGGGTAAGTATTAGGATCAAGAAGCATTACATTTTTCGGGAGCCATTCCGCTCCTTTATTGTTAAGAGGCCACAATTCATTGGAGACTCTGCGAAAGCCCTTCTTGGTAATGGCTCGGCAGACATCCTCCAAAACCGTGACCTAAAAGTCACGGCTACACATCACAAATTAACGTAAGAACCAATGGTAAAACTGAGATTAGCACGTCAGGGACGCAAAAAAGTCCCGATTTACAAGATTGTCGCCACCGAT
>Ga0206953_1048_pt1 | contig 24323 bp, 7 predicted proteins | sample Alteio_BWOrgHeat_36_FD_152977 | JGI IMG/M metagenome (GOLD analysis project Ga0206953, IMG submission 152977) | Enriched cells from forest soil in Barre Woods Harvard Forest LTER site, Petersham, Massachusetts, United States -... | ecosystem: Environmental > Terrestrial > Soil > Temperate forest > O...
GCTGAGGACGCCATTGCCGCCGATTTGCAGCGTGCCGCCGTTGACGTTTGTGGGGCCCGTATAAGTATTGGCCCCGGTCAATTGCTGGATCGACCCGGCCGTCAGGTTCACGTTCAGGCCGCCCGTGCCCGACATGACGCCCGCGTAGACAAAGGTGGGGTCGTTGTTGTTCTTGACGGTTAAAATGCCACCTGCGCCTGAACCCGTGTTGATCGAACCAGCGCCGGCAAGAGAAAAGACGGTCTGATTGAAATTGTTGAGGTTGAGGGTTCCCGCCGCAGCCAAGGTTAAGGCCGTGCTGGTCGGCAGAGCGTTGGCCACGTTCAATTGAATCGTGCCGCCGTTGATCGTCGTGCTGCCGCTGTAGGTGCTGTTGCCCGACAACTGCAAGGTGTTGTTGCTCGCGGCGCTGAGTACCACGCTGCCGCCGCCGAAAACAATGCCCTGGTAGGTTGCCGCCGCTGTCTGATTCACCGTCAGGGTGGTCGCGGGGCTCAAGAAGATGGCGGCCCTGTTGCCGTCGGCCGTGTCGGTGATCGCGCCCGAGAGCGGGCCGACCGTCTGAGCGGCGTTGAATAAGTACAAGAAGGTTTGAGTGGGCGGCAACGCCGTATTGGAATTGCCGACGATCAAGGCCCCGCTGCTGAGATTGCTCGTACTCGGGACAGCCAGAGCGCCGGCGTTCACGAATGTGGAACCCGCGTAGGTATTCGTGTTGGTAAGGATCAACGTGCCGGCGCCGTTCTTGATGAAGTTGCTGTTGACGGGATCGGAACCGGAAATCACGCCGGCGATCGTGTCGTTGCCGGAGTTGGTGTCGAACGCTCCGCCGAGCAGCACGATATTGCGCGAAATGTTCAGCGTGACGCCGCCTCCCGCAGAGAACTGCAGCGTGCCGCCCGTCAAGTTGACGGCGCCGGCGGCAGCGCCCAGGGCGCTATCGCTATTGATGTTGAGCGTGCCGTTCAAAATGGTCGTGCCGCCGCTGTAGGTGTTCGGCGTGGTCAAGAAGAGAGTCCCGCCGCCCGTTTTTGTCAACGCAGCGGTTTTGAGCGCCCCGACGCCGATCGGGTTCGCGAAGACGACATTGTTGCCGTTGGTGTCGAACGTGGCGTTCACGCCGTCGTTGACGACGACACGGCTCGACACGTCCTGGGTGTTGGTTCCACTCCATTGCAGAGTGGAACTGCCTGTAAAAGCGATGGTTCCTATCGTTCCCAGCGCACCCGCGCCAAAGCTCAAAATGCCGCCATTGATTGTCGTTCCGCCGGAGTAGCTGTTCGCGTAGGGCAGGACAAATGTTCCGGGGCCGGCTTTTACCAAGCTGGTCGCGCCGCCGGGGCCGTCGGCGATGAGCGGACTAAACGTGTTGGCCCCCGTATTCGTGCCCGTCAGCGTCAGTGTCAGCGGGCCCGTGCCGTAATAGGCCAGGGTGCCGGTGTTGGAAAACACCAGCGGCCCCGTGCCGGAGGCGTCGATCGCACTGCTAGCGTTCAGGGTAAAGAGGCGATCGGTCGTGGCGCCGGCCCCGGTGTATTGCAGCGTGCCCCCATTGAAAACGAGATTGGTGGGGATGCTCGTCGAGGCCCCGATACCGCTGTTGACGCCGCCATTCGCCAGGCTCGACACGCTGAGAACGCCGTTATTGATCGTGGTGGTGCCTTGATAAGTGTTCGCGCCGGACAGAATCAGGGTGCCTTTATTCACGCTGTCGTTGACGATCAGGTCGATCAAGCCGAACAAAGGCGTGTTGTTGGCAGTGCCTACCGAGATCGCCGCATCGCTGACGACGCCCGAGAACGTGGCCGTATTGCCCGTTGTGACGCTGATGGTAGCGCCTCCCAGAATAACGATTTTGCGGGCCGATGTGAAGCCGTTGGCGGCGACGATCAACTTGCCGCCGCCGAACGCGAGATTATTCACCGCTGCGCCCAAGTCGCCGTCCGCCGTCACTTGCAACGTTCCATTGATGCCGATGCCATTGCCGCCCACAAAGCTATTGGTCGCATTGGTCAGGATCAGCGTGCCGGGCCCGAAAATGGTGAGCCCGGCCGTCCCGGTGACTTGCGAGCTGATCGTGCTGGTCGTACTGGTATAGATAAAGCCGGCGGCTCCGCCGAAAGCCAATGTGGTAGCGCTGATGGACGCGCCGTTGTTGAGAATCAGGCCCGCTTGCCCGGCGCCGCTGCCTAGCGTGAGCGTGTTTGAGCCGGCGTCGGAAATGATGACGCCCTCCACTTTTAATGAAAAGGCACTGACGGCGCCTTGCAGTACGTTGTTGGTTCCGCTGTTGGCCACATAAGCCGTGGCGTTCGATCCCGGCATGGTGCCGTCGAAGTTCGATTCACCCGTGTAGCGATCGACCTGGGCAAAACCGCTGTTCGAATTGATCACGGACGTCGCGAAATCCGCATCCGTGCTGCTGGCGTCGCGTTGCACGACGATCCACGGGGCGGCGATACCGGGCCCATTGAGCGGCAGCGCGCCGAGGGTCCCCATCTGAAAAGCAGCGGTGCCGCTGAACCCGTTGGTTGCCGAACTCAGCATGCCGGCGCCAGGGCTCAAGACGATCGTGCCGTTAACCGTCGGGGCCACGCCGTTGGTGTTTAGACTGAAGGCCCCGAAGTTCTGGACATTGGTCAGGTTCAGTGTGGTCACATTACTCGTTGGCGTCGCGTCAATCGTGAGGTAGGCTCCCCCACCGACGCCCACATGGTCGACGTTCGTCGTGGTTTGCCCGCCGGAGTTGGGTTCCAGCTTGGTGAGCCCGCCGTTCAAGTTGAGAAAGTTCGTGTTCGCTCCGAACGGATTGCCGATAAGTTGAGCATCGGCGATCACGGTGCCGCCGAACACGGACAGGCCATAAGTTCCGCTCGTAAAGGAATTAGCGTTGTTGAGAGTCAAGCTCCCCGGGCCGGTCTTGGTCAGCCCGCGGCCGCCGGAGCTGATGACGCCGTTAAACGTGGCCCCCGCGGTGTTCAGCACGTCGATCTGAAAACCGCTGCTTCCGCCGGTTGACGTATAATTTCGCGACGTGGCGTAGGCGGTTGTGCCGGTGATCTGCCAGACGGAGGTCTGGTTGCCCGGGCCTTGCGCGGCCACCACATTGTTCGAGGGATCGCCGAGGGCGGAGTCGGACGATACCGAAAGGACGCTGTTGCCGATGATCGTGATGTTGGTTGCAATGAAGTTGTTGCCGGCGTTGCTCAACACGACGTAGCTGGGGAAGCCGACCACGCTCGTGGTTACGCCGATTGTGACCGGACCGGTGAAGGTGCTGGTAATCTGGTTCACGTAAACCCCGCCGCCCGGATTGGTCACGCTCAGGCCGCCGCCGGCGCCGGCCGAAGCGAACGTCGTCGTGGGGAAGTAGTAGGCGTTGGCGCCGCCCGCAACCGAGAGCACGCCGCCGTTGAGCGTGACGGGCCCAGTCCCTAAGTTGGCGTTGCCGCTTACCTGCAGCGTGCCTCCGTTAAGGGTCGTGGCGCCGTAACTATTATTTCCCGACAAGATTTGCGTCTGGGTAATGGGGCCTTGGGTGATCAGGCTGCCTGTGCCCGAGATCGTGCCAGCATAGGTTACGGGCGAGCCGGTCGCGTTGCCGATCGTGAGGTTCGCGCTGCCCAGCAAGACGCTCGCTGCGGCGTTGCTGCTCGACAGCCCGCCAATCGTCTGATTGAAGCCGTGCAGATCAAGAATGGGAGCGCCGGTCGCGCCCAGCGTGACCAGTCCCGTGGCCGGCAGCGCGCCGATGATCCCCATTTGCAGCGTTCCGGCAACGATCGTCGTTCCGCCCGTGTAGCTGTTGACGGCGTTGAGAATGAGAGTGCCGGCGCTGGTTTTGCTCAACAAACCTGTGCCGCCGATGGCCGAGTTGATGGTCAGCGTCACGCCGGTCGGGACATCAATGGCCCCGTCGCTGGCGAGAACAATGACCGGTGCGTTCGTCCCGGGGCTAATGGTAGCGGAGCTGCCAGAGGCGCCGGTCGCGAAAATGCCGTTGAAGGAAACGCTCGTGGCGTCCGCTATCGTGAAGATCGTCCCCGCGCCGCTGCTCGCCGTCACGCTCAGGGAGCCGAGCGTTTCGATGGTGGAGGTTGGTCCGCCCAAGTCCATGGTTGACGTTCCTGTGACCACGATGTTTGTATTGGGCATGTTAATCGGCGCAAAGCCACTGGCTGGAGTAAACACGGCCGTGGAGATGGTGTTCCTGACCCAATTTGTGCCGTTGAGGGTTTGGTTAAATGTCGTGCTTCCAGCGGCGAGCCCGGTGATGAGGCCGCCGACGCTAATTGTGTTAGGGCCCGCGTCGTTTTGCAGCCACAACTGCTGTGCGGCGTTGCCGCTTGTGGCGGTCAGCGTCAAGGCTGTGACGTCGTCGGCGTTGTTGATTCCTTCGATAAACGCGGCGGACTGGGCTGAGATACCGGCGATGGCGGTCGAAGCCACTTGGAGGCCTGAGAACATACTTCCGGTAAGAGGAGCAACGGTCGTATTCACGCCTGACAGAGTAAAGCCGTTCACGGCAACATAAGTGGGAGGTCCGGCAATCGTTCCCGTCACCATATTGGTGCCGGGGGTTGGGTTGAAGAGATAGTAGATGCCGACATCGCGATTGAAGCCCGGCCCGCTAGTGCCGTTGCCGCTTGTGGCGGCTACCGCCAGCGTGAGCGTCTGCGAGCCCCACGATAGAGTGTTTGGCAGCGAAGGAGCGTCCGCTCGGGCGGCAACTCCGACAACCAGTACGCTTGCGCCGATACTGACGGTAAGGGACGGACCAGCCACAGTGCCAGTTGCGACGGTATAAGTCGTGACGGCACGATTCAGCGTGGTGATGTTCGCTAGCCCCATCGGCAAACCCCAAGTCGCCGTTCCACTCGCAAGGGTGAAGGTTCGCGGAGTTGACGTGTTGTCAACGAGGTTGCTGCCCTGCGCGGTGAAGTTGCCGCTGAGGGAATAACCGCCGTTGAGTTTCAGCTGGTTGGTGACCGTCAGGGGAGTGGCGGCATTAACGATGCCCGTGCCGGCCGACAGATCGCCCGTGGCGATCGACGAGCCTGTCCCGGTATTCAGCGTGCCGCCGGTCACGACGACGGCGCCCGCGCTCACGCCGGCGCCGAAATTGACCTGGCCGCTGGCCACTGTGAACAACGGTGCGCTCGGTAGGCTCGCATTGACCGCCAACGTGCCGCTGCCGGTCATGCTGATGGCGCTGACTGCCGCGCCGCTGATCGAAGAGGCGAGCGTGATGTTTCCAGTGCCAGTGAATGTCAGAAGGCCGGCCGTGCCGCCCGACCCGAGCGTCATATTGCCATTGAACGTCAAGGTGCTCGAGCCGTTGTTGGTGGCGGTGAGCGGCCCGAGAAGTTGGAGAGCCGCGTTGAACGTCTGGGCGCTGGTGACTCCGAGATTGACGGTAATGTTCCCGCCGGAGTCGAAGAGGAAAGCATCGCCGGCGCCGTTGCCGAGCGTGTACGCGGCGACGGCAGAGGTCTGGAACTGGATGGCGCTGATCGGCTGGGCGACGCCGCCCAGGCTGATCGTCGTGTGGCCGTTGCCCGCCCCGTTGAAGAATGCCGTCTTGCCACTCACGGGAACGGCGTTGGTGAACCAGTTGCCCGCGGTGTTCCAGTTCGCTGACGATGCGCCAGTCCAAAAATCCTGCGGCGCGGCGTAATTCAAGTACAGGTTGTTCCCGGCGACGCCGAGACTGAACGTGCCCGTTGCGCCCGAGAAATCGGTGCTGCTGGCGCCGCTGATCGTGACCGTCGAGGATGCGTTGGTGATTCCGCCCGTGGTGGTCGCAATCAGCCAGCTATACAGCTGGATTGGGTTGAATCCGGTTGCGCCGGCCGCGCCGAGCGAGCTGATGGTGACCTTCGAACCGCTCATGTTGAGCGAGCCATTGATCACGAGCGAATCCTGGCTGGCAGTGGAAGTGCTGCCGCCCGTGTTCGGGCCGACGCCGGGAGTGCCGGCCGTCGCCAGTTCCCAAAGATACGTGCCGCTGAGCGCTACAGTCGTCGTGGATGTGAGAGTGAGCGTTCCGGGCGAATTGCCCGGCGAAACCGTCCCCGCGATGGAAATGAGGTTAGCGCCGCTGGAAATGGACCCACTCCCTCCGAGAATTCCACCGGCGTTGACGGTGACCGTGCCGGACCCGGCGCCGGAGCCGGTGCTATTGTTGACGAACAGTGTGCCGCCGCTGACCGTTGTACCGCCACTATAGGTGTTGGCATTTGTTAGATTCAACGATCCGCTGCTGACGGTCAGGGCGACGGTCTTTGAGCCGGTGGCCAGCGTGTCCTTGATGACGCCGCCAAAGGTCGATGCGCCGCTGCCCGCATAGGTCAGGTTCGAATTGTGGCTGGTGCTGCTGTTGCCGATCGTCTGGTTGCCGGCCGTGGCGCCGGTAGCGACTGCGAGACCGGCGATCGTCTGATTGAACCCGTTCATATCGAAAATGCCGTTGGTCGGCGTGTTCGAGCCGAAGGTAACCGTGGTGCCGACGGGCAAAGCGTTGGTCACGCCCAATTGCAACGTCCCGTTGGCAATGGCGGTGCCGCCGCTGTAGGTGCTTACTCCCGAAAGGGCCAACGTGCCGCTGCCGCTCATGGTTAAGCTGCTAATCGCGGTGCTGCCGATCGATCCGGCCACAAATGTGTTTCCTGTTCCCGTGAAGGTCAACAGGCCGGCCGTCCCGCCCGAGCCGAGAGACAAATTGCCGTTGAAGGTCAGCGTGCTTGCGCCGTTGTTGGTGATCGTCAGCGCGCCGAGCAGCTGAAGCGCGGCGTTGAACGTCTGCGCCGTGGTGACATTGCCATTGACCGTGATCGCTCCGCCGGCGTTCAAGAGGAAAGCGTCGCCGGGAGCGTTGCCGAGGACGTATGCGGCAGCGGACGCCGAACTGAAAACGATGCTGCCGATCGGCTGCGCCGTGCCGCCCAGACCAACCGTGAGGTTCGGGCTCGCCTGGCTGAAGAACGCCGTTTGGCCGCTTCCGGGAATGGCGCCCAACGACCAGCTGCCCGTGTCGGTCCAGTTTCCGGAAGTTAAGCCGGTCCAGTTGTTGCCCGGAGTGTAGTTCAAATATAGGTTCGATCCGGCGGTGCCGAGGGTGAAACTGCCCGTGGCGGTCGAAAAATCCGTGCTGCTGCCGCCGCTGATGGTTAGGGTGGTGGTGGGTGCGTTGCTGAGCGCGCCCGTCGCACTGACGAGAAGCCAGCTGTACGACATCGTTGCATTGAAACCAGTCGCGCCGGCCGCCCCGAGCGAGCTAATGGTGACGCTCGACCCGTTCATGTTGAGCGAGCCGTTGACTACGAGTAAATCGTGGTTGGTCTGGGGCAGAGCGGGGGTGCTGCCACCGGAGTTCAGACTTACTCCGGAAGTCCCGGCCGTGGCGAGTTCCCAAGCATAAGTGCCGCTGATCGCGGTCGCCGCCGTCGAGGTAATGGTGAGCGTGCCGACAGTAGCTGCTGCGCCGCCGGGGGAGAGTATCCCCTGGATCGACACAAGTTTGGCGCCGCTGCTGATAATGCCGTTCCCGCCGATCGTGCCGCCGCTTTTGACCGTCACCGTGCCGGCGCCGGTGCCTGAGCCAGCCGTATTGTTGAGCAGCAATGTTCCCCCGGACGCTACCACCGTTCCGTCGGTAGCGCCGTAGGTGTTATTGCCGCTTAGAATAAGTGTTCCCGCGTTGACGTAAAGCGCGGTGTTAACGGCGGCGGAGATTCCCCCATTGAGCCCCGCGAAGGCGTTGGTGCCGTTAAAAGTCAGGTTGCCCGTCAACGTTTCCGTCCCAGTGCCGGTCTTGACAACTCCAAATGCCGGCCCCTGGATGACATTGGCGTAGGTGAAATTCCCCGTGTTGTTGATGGTGAGGCACGCTTGCGAAGCGGCATTTGTACAATTGACGGAGCCAGTCCCGGCCACCAACCCTTGCAGGCCCGCAATAACGTAATTCGTGTTCTTGTCCGGAACCCAGATGATGCCGGGATCCATCGTCAAAACGGTTGTACTCGGCAAGGTGGGCTGCCCGGCGTTGTTATTGACCGTGAAAGTGCCGGTGCCGGTCATTTGGGTGTTGCCGGAATAATTCCAGATAAAGGAAGGAGTGGAGATGTTGTCCGAGACATTGAAGTTGGCATTGCTGCTGCCGAAGGCGATGGTCAAGCCGCCGGTCCCCGTGATGTGACCGAAATACGTGGTCGTCGTCGCGCCCGTGGCGCTCAAATCGATCGTGCCCCCGTTCGAGGTGAGCGTGATGCCACGGTTCTGGTTGATCGTGATCGCGGCAGTCACTTTCAGCGTGCCGCCGTCGAGTGTAATGGCGGCCGGGACGGTGGCGCCGGGCGCAGCGCCCAAGTTGAGGTCGGCGCCGACGCTCAGGATCCCGGTGCTGACGGTGATTTTGCTGGTGAAGGTATTGGCGGCGTTTGAAAAGATCGTCGTGCCGGCGCCCGAGATGGTCAAGGCGCTGCTGCCGCTGATGACGCCGCTGAGCTTAATGGTGCCGGTGGTCGAGGCATTCGAAATGTTCGTCGCGGCGCTAAGTGCTATCGCGTTGCCAATGACGACGTTGGCCACGTCGGTGCTGGCGACGCTGATGGTTGGCGTCGTGGCGCCGTTCGCGCTGAGGGATAGCGAATTTCCGGCGAGAGTGATGGTCATCGTGGCGCCGGTGCCGTTAAAGTTCATCTGGTTGAGCAAAAAACCATTAGCAAAATCGCTCGTCGCGGTGTAGCTGGTCGTGCCAGCGAAGTTGAGAATGGTCGACACTGCCGACACGGGGATATCGGTGCCGCTATCCCAGTTGGCGATGTTGTTCCAGTTGCTGCTGCCTGTGGCGGTCCACGCGTAGGTCTGCGCGTTGGCGCTGCGAGCGCCGACGCCGACGAACAACGCTGCCACAGCGAGCGCGATCTTCCAAGAAAGGGGTGCGAAGCGAGTGATGAGGTTCATGTTTGCCGCCAAAGAGAGAGATAGATGGCACAGACAACACGAAAACAAACCGGTTTCGGTCGGCACAGAGGGCCCACACAACGATCCAAAGTTGCTTAAAACGTTCCGCGAGTTTAAGTCAAGATGCGCAGGACGTAACGATCGTGACGATTTTGAGGATTAACGCGATTAGGGATAAGCATAACCATTGCGCGAAGGGAGGGCAATTCAAAATTGCGCAGATTTTTTGCATTTTTGCGTCAACAGGCGGGTCATTCGGTGAACAGAGCGATTTTCCAGCCGTCGTCTTCCTTCAGCATGTCGATGGTCCGCTTTTTGGGCCCCTCTCCCTGGTCCGGCAGCTCAACGGCAATGTAAGCCCGCTTTCCGACTATACGGGTGTCTTGAACCTTGGCGCCCAGGAGAATGGATCGGATTTGCTCGAGAGCCAGTTCCTTAGGATCGGCTGAACCGCCATCGGCGGCCTGCCGATCCGCCATTTTTTTCAATCGGATTTGCGATTTTTTGTCGATTTCACCCCAGATCCGTTCGACGTCCTTCTTTTCGGCGTCGGCTTGAACCTGCGCGAAAACGGCTTGTGCATCGGAGGGATCGGCAATGGGAGTTTGTTTTTTGCAACCGGCAAACGCGATTAATAGCAACCAAACCACGGCGCAACGGGACACGGTCGTTCTCCTGACGGACACAAAACGCCAACTGCGCGAGGTGATTCCTGGCTGATCGGCGGAACGATCGAGCCGGGTCGTCAACAAAAGGCGAACAAAATGTTGCGTCTCAAGGCCAGACGACCGTCTGGCCGTCGCTGCGGTCTGCGATATTCGAGAGAAACGGATTCAACCCAGCTGAAGTCGGATTGGTCGCGCTCGCACTGATGAAATGCACCGAGCCATCGGCGAACAGGAAATTGGCGCCGCCGGGGTGGTAGCTGCTGAAGGCCCAAGGGTCGGTCCCGTTGATCAAATCCGTGAGGTCTTGGCCACCGTCACCCGCGTCGCTGCTCAAACTCCGCACCGTACTTGCGTCGTACGGTCGCGCATAACAGCCTGACCAGATGCAGCCAATATAGTCAACAGTTGTCGGCGAGGAAGCATAGGGTGGAGTAGTCGAGAAACTAAAAGTTGCTAAGGGACCTAATGCGCGTTCCCCGATCATCGCCGTGTTGCTAAGGCCATCCGTAATCATGATCATGCTGATGCCGCTATTCTGGAAAAATACACCGTTATTATCCGCGCCGACTTCATCTTGGCTTGCGTAATGGCTGCCGGAAATACCGGCATAATTCGAGGTGGCATGAAAGCCGCGATTGGGGTTGAGGAGTGGTTCGTTGTTGGCGGGGCAAAGGTAGATATTTAACGACTTCTGCACCAATTGGCCTGTAACGCCTGTCAAGTCTCCAAAACTCCCATAAGTCGCTGCATGTGCGATTGGATCGAGCTCGTTGTACAAATCCACCTGCTCAAGCCACGGCAAAATGTAGACGCCCCATCCCCAACCGGGGTCGCTCGGGTTAATTAAACCTTGAGTTAGGTTTCCAACGCCATTGGCTACAGTGTGGAAACCATCGGGAAAAACACCATAGGAATCGTGGTAACTATGCAAGGCGAGCCCGATTTGCTTCAGGTTGCTCTCGCACTTGGCGCGCGCCGCAGCTGCGCGAACCTGTTGCACGGCCGGAAGAAGCAATCCGATCAGGACGGCGATGATGGCGATGACCACCAGCAGCTCGACCAACGTGAAACCGCGACGAATGACCCGGAGTCGATCAGCCATAGCTGACCTCCCAATCGTGGAGAGAATGGATCTCGGCGCCAACAAAAAACGAATGCGAATCGGCAAAGAATTCTGCCGGTGTGATCCAGCCGCGCAGCATCGACGAATGCAACGCAACTCTACCTTTTCTACCTTGTAGCAGCTTAGCGCCGACTGCCCAGACGTGCAAGGCATAATTGCGCAGATATTTTGCATTTTTACGCCAACGCGCACGTTTGTCGGGGCGAACGCCTAGCGCAGTCAGGTCGAGTACCCGTGATTGTAGTTTTTTTTCAATGATTTGCATTTTTGCGTCAGCAACGTATAACCACCCCATGGCCAAACCGCTCCATGTCGGACTGATGTTCGACTACAACTTGTCGTACCCGCGCGGGGTCCTGCGCGGCATCAAGCAGTTTGTGCAGACCCGCCCCCACTGGGACTTGATGCACCTCGATACGGACCGCATGTCGGTCCGGGAATTGGGGTCTCTGCGCCCGGCCGGCATTATCGCGCTGCTGGTTTACCGGCATTTGGCCGAAACGGTCCGGTCGCTGCGCCGGCCGATCGTGAACGTCGCCAACGTCTTGCCCGATCTGCCCTTCCCTCAAGTAACGACCGATCATCGCAAGATCGGCGCCTTGGCCGCCGAACACTTTTCCGAGCGCGGCTTTCGCCATTTCGGCTTTGTCGGCCATCTCCACCATGTTTACTCGCGCATCCGGGAAGACGGCTTCCGGGGGGCGTTGGCCGCGGGGGGCTATGCCCTGCAAACCTTCCACGAGCGCCCCGCCCCTACTTACCGCCATCGGGGGCGGCTATTCCACCTGAACAAGGCCTTCCTGCTCTGGCTGCGGCAGTTGCCAAAACCGGTCGGCATCTTCGCCACCAACGATCTTTGGGGCCTGCCGATTGTAGAAGCGTGCCGGCTCGTGGGCTTGAGCGTGCCCGATGATGTCGCCGTCATCGGCGTGGACAACGACGAACTGCGCTGCGAGCTGGCCCGGCCGTCGCTATCGAGCATCGAGGTCCCGGCCGAGCGTGTGGGATACGAGGCGGCCGCCTTGCTCGAGCGCTTGATCGACGGCGCAAAGCCTCCTGCAGAACCGTTGCTGATTCCGCCGATCAGAGTGGTGACGCGCCAGTCGACCGACGTATTGGCCGGGCGCGACCACGAAGTCAACACGGCCGTGCGGTTCATTCGGGACCATGCACATCAGCCGCTGTCGGTTGAAGACGTGCTCCGCGAAGTGCCGGCGTCGCGCCGGTCGTTGGAACGGCGCTTCCGGTCAACCCTCGAACGCAGCATCGGCGAGGAGATCCGGCACGTCCATCTCGAACGGGTTCGCGATCTGCTGGCGTCCACGGCCTTGCGCATGGACGAAGTGGCGAGCCGGGCGGGATTCGCGAGCGTTCACTACATGTCTCGGGTTTTTCGGCAGGTGATGGGCATGACCCCGACCGAGTACCGGCGGCAAGTGCGCAATCCAGCTGGGATCTGAACGGCGCTTCCGCCGCAAAAATGCAAAAGAAATGCGCAATTGTGTCTTGTTGCTCGTTTGCGCCGGGTTACGATGACTTCGCGTTGCTCCTAGCGAGCCCCACTTGATACTGCGTGCAGGCAAGAATAAGGCGTTTCCCTCGCCCTGCCCTCTCCCCGGCTTTGCGCGGGAGGGTAAGAAAAGGTATCCTCCCCCGGCTTTGCGGGGGGAGGACAGGGCGGGGGAAATTGTGTCAATCTAGGCCGCATGCATTATACAGTTTGCCTGCGCCCGAAAGCCGTGGGATCCGCTTTCCATGACAAACGTCCCGTCCGAAATTGTCGGGCATGCAGGAAGCCTTTAGCGCTTCGCCACGGTCCGGCAAATGTAAGCGTATTGATCGATTTCCCGGCGCATTTCAATTGGGTTCGATCGTGCAATACCTCTAATCGAGATATGCCATGTGTTTTTTAAAACCTCTCTGTCTGTGTGTGTCGGCTTTCCTTGCACTCTCGCGGCCAGCCAGCGCCGCCGACACGGTCGATATTGATCGGGCCGAGTTGCTCGACCGCATCTACGGCGGTTGGCTAGGCCAGATGATCGGAAACCTACAGGGCTTGCCGCACGAATTCAAATACAAGGATGCGCCGCGGGCCGAGCTGCCCGATTACGTCTGCGGCCTTCCCAAAGGAGGGTGGACCGACGACGACACCGATATCGAATGGGTCCATATCGACGCCATCGACAAGGGAGCGCCGCTCAAGATTCCCTATCCGCAAGTTAGGCAGCTCTGGTTGGCCAACATGCACGCCGGCATTTGGGTTTCGAACCTGAACGTGCGCGGTTTGATGCAGCGCGGCTTAATTCCCCCGGCCACCAGCAGCCCCGCTTTCAACAGGGATAGCTGGTACAACCTAAGCGGCCAGTTTTGCGTCGAATCGTACGGCCTCATTGCGCCGGGAATGCCGCAGACCGCCGCGGACATCGGTCTGCACTACGCCCGAATCAGTGTCTGGGCCGAGCCGCTTCAGGCCACGCAATACTGGACCAGCCTGATCGCCATGTCGTACTTTCACCGCGGTACGCTCGAAGAATTGCTCACAAAATCGCTCGCCGCGATCGATCCCAACAGCGCTCAGGCCAAGGCCATCCAAGACGCCATCGCATACTTTCATCAACATCCAAATGACTGGAAGGCGGCCCGGCAGCTGATTCACAAGAAATGGCTTCAAGGAACCGATTGGAACTGGAACGCCACGCCGCCCAACGCCGCGCTGGTGGTTCTGGCGTTGCTTTACGGCCAAGACGACATCTATAAGAGCCTGCAATACGCCTTCGCACTTGGCTATGATGCGGATTGCAACGCTGCCATTGTCGGCGCCGTTCTCGGCGTCCGCCAAGGGTACAAGAAATTGTCGCAGACCAAGACATTTGTCGTTGAGGACATTTACCTGAATAACACCCGCGACGCCATGCCCAAGAAAGTCAAGATCTCCGAGCAAGCGGAGCAGTTGTTGCGCGTCGCGGAAAAAGTGATCGTGGGCAACGGCGGCGAAAAGATCGAAAACAACGGCAAGATCGTCTACCGCATCAAGACGCAGGCGCCGAAGATGCTCGAAGAATTGCCGCGCGCCGTGCGGCCAAAGATCGGCGATCCAACGATTCGGGCGCAAATCCTCAAAGACGCGATCGACGGGCTCAAAGCGAACGAGGCCGAACAACGGCTGCGTTCGGCGTTGGTTCTCGTCTACTACGGCGAATCGAAAACGGTCGAAACGCATCGGGCGGCGGTGATCGAGATCTTTCGAGAGAACAAGGAGTTGAAGGATCGCAGCGGCCGGGCCGCTACGCTCGGCGGGATGGCCATCCTCGGCGATGCCGACGCGCTGACCGGATTGGCGCAGTACGTCAAAGACTTCAAATTCAATTGGGTGACGATACCCGATGTGATTGAAATCGTTCGCAAGCTGCCCCCGGACCAGCGCGCCCGCGTTCGCGACATGGTGAAGGCGGGCCAATTCGAACCGCTGCGTGAACCGCTGGCCAAATTGTTCGCCGAATGGGATAAGGACAAGACGAAGAGCAAGCAGTAAGAAGGTGAAAGCGAAAGCAACAATTCTTGGATACTTGTAGTGGCGCACGATAAGGCGACCGGCAGATGGAACTGTACCCGCTGTTTGTAGCCGAATTCGTCAGAATTCGCGTCTTCGCGACCGCCGAAGAGCCGAATTCTGACGAATTCGGCTACAAACAGCAGTCCTTTTCGGAGTTGACCTGAAATGTCCTTCACTCGTCGCGAAATATTGACTACGTCGGGTGCGCTGGCGGTCGGTGAGATGATGCTCGCTGATGCGATCGCCGCCGACCAGAACCCCGGTGCGCAGGGTGTCGATCGAAGTTCCACTATTCGCATCAAAAGTCTGACGGCCACACCCGCTGGAACAAAGGCTTTTGTGAAGATCGAGACCAATCACGGCATTACCGGTTGGGGCGAAATCGATCAACTTGAACCGCAAGTCGGCGCCGCTCTTGCTCGTTCAATGTTCGAGCTCCTCGACGGCGAAAACCCGACGCGGGTTGAGTATCTGTGGCAGAAGCTCTATCGCGCTCACCGCGATATGCGCGGCGGTCCCTTCATGGTGCATACGATCGCGGCCATCGATATGGCACTTTGGGATATCACCGGCAAACTCTGGGGCGTTCCCGTTTACCGCATCCTTGGCGGCCCTACCCGCGATAAAATTCGCATTTATCCGTCCGCAAAAGCCGCGAAACCAGGCGCGAACCCAGCCGAGTTTTGCGGGACAGCCGCCGAGATCCAACGCTACGTCGATTACATAGCGGGGGAGCGGAAAAGAGTCGGTCCCGATGGCATCGTCATGTTCGATGCTCACTGCGCGCTGCCCCCGCCTTTTCTCCTCCAACTCGCGAGCGCTCTCAACGCGGCGGACATCGCGTTCATCGAAGAACCCGCCGTTCCGGGCAACATCGAAGTCTTCAAGCGGCTGAAGCAATCGATTAAGATCCCGCTGGCGACAGGCGAGCGGGACCGAACCATCTGGGAATTTCTGCCTTATCTGACCGAGCGCTGTATCGATGTGCTTCAACCCGACTGCGCCCATTGCGGAGGCATCTCGCAGATGAAGAAGATCGCTACACTTGCCGAAGCTTTCCACGTCCCGATCGCCCCGCACAGCGTGACGACCGACTTGGGCGTTTCAGCCAGTCTGCACGTATCCGCCTCGGTTCCATTCTTTCTAATCCACGAATACTACCCGCAGCTAACTCCGGCGGGGTTGATTAAGAAGAACTGGAACGTGGATAAAGATGGCTACGCCTCACTGCCGCAGGGGCCCGGGTTGGGTGTGGAGATCGATGAAGCGAAACTGGAAGAGCTGGCGAAAAAAACCACACAAGGCGGACTGGCCCACCCGGGGTCGATTGAAAGATGGATCGATATCGGATTATTGATCCTCAAAACAAATTGCTGAGTCGCCGATGCTCCCGTACGGTGTCCTGCGGTAGGTCGTCGGGCGTTTGGAGCATCGTTCAATCGAGGGTAGCAGACACAGAAGCCGAGTAAAATTAAGATAAGGATTATGAGTAAGATTAGGAGTTAAGAGTAAGATTGTCCTAATCTTACTCCTCCTCTTGCTCTTAATCTTCTTAGAGCCTGTGGCAAAATTAAAGAAATCAGCAGAAAACATAGTAAATTCAGGCTGAATCGCATCTGTTCAAGTTAATTTTGCAACAGGCTCTTAATAACCTTACTCTTTCTCTTCTTTCGACCTTGGAAATAGGCGCCACCCAAAATCGGCTGTTCTTGAACCGTGCCCATTCCCGACCATCGAGATGTATGCCTAAATCGCGTCTGAAAGTTTGAAAAAGACTTTGAAAGCAGAGCCACCTTTGGGACTCGAACCCAAGACCTACGCTTTACGAAAGCGTCGCTCTACCAGCTGAGCTAAGGCGGCGAAAACCATTTTTTATACTATTCTGATTGCTTCCTGTCTCTCGAAATACCTTGACTACATGTCCGACGACTCCAGAATTATACGCTTGGCGACTAATCGAACGTCGTGGATTGCTGTAAGTCCCGCGACAGATGACGGTGTAGTATACCCCATACGCTTTGCCGGAACGATTACCACGCCAAAAACTCACGAACCCAAGAAACCACAACCCAACTTCCCCCTACTTCTTCTCCTTTCCGTTCAATGGACGAAAAAGATTAAGGGGAAAAGGATCTACTTCGGCAAGGATGCCGACACCCCGCCTTGAATAAGTATCTGGATGAAAAGGATGATCGTCAAGCGGGGCGGGTGCCGTGCGGGCGCGCCGTTGAAAAAAAACATCGCGGATATTTGCTACGCCTTCCTGACCGCCAACAAACGGCAACTCGAATCCGGCGAATCCGCGCCGAGAACTTGGCGGGATTATTAAGACGTTCGTGAATGGCTGATAAGGTTCGTTGGCAAGTCAAGGCCCACGATGAGTTAGCCCTGGACGAAAGTTTCTATCCCCTTAAGTCGCTAGCTCAATGACGCGTTTCTACCAGGATTGGCTAGAACAACACAACAGAGCAGCATTCGCAATAAAATGGCGAATCGCGCTATTCGGCAAGAATGTTCTGGACTGAATGGGGCAATGACTGTCAAAATGGGCAGTTGCCAGCGAAATCATGCGCAATTACACACGACGAGCGTTCGCCTCACAACGCGATTCGTGATAGCCGTCTCAAGGACCTGGGAAGGCACTGTACGCCGATCCGGTGGCGATCGATGAATCGCAACCAGCGTCTGGGGGAAATGATCATGCGGTGGCCAATCCTGTTCGTCGGCTTCTGTCTTTTTGCCTGTCCGCTTCTGTCCGCTTCCGCGCTTGCCGACGAGAGCGTCGAACTCGCGGCTGCTCGCGCCGCAGCCGAAAAACTGAGCAGCGCTGGGAAGTTCAAAGAAGCCGCGTTGGAGTTCGACAAAGCCCTGAAGCTGTCCCTGACTGAAAATGGCGAAAATCACCAAATCACGGCGCGCATTCTCAACGGCCTGGGGTTCGTCCACTTCAAGCAGTCGAAGTATGCCGACGCGGAATCGCACTATCAGCACTGCCTGGCGATTCGCGAGAAACTCTACGGAAAGGAACATCACGATGTCGCTGCCGTCCTAATCCAACTGTCGCTTGTCTACAGAGCTCATGGGAAGTTCGCCGATCAGGAAGCGGTCCTGAAGCGAAGTATCGAGATTTTGGAAAAGGTGCATGGCAAGGAGCATCTCGATGTCGCGATTGCCCTGAACCACCTGGCGATCCTGTACGCGGCCCAGGACAAGAATGATCTGGCCGAATCGCTTCATCTGCGCTGCCTGGCAATCAGGGAAAAGGCCCTGGGCAAAGAGCACGCGGATGTCGTGCCGTCTCTGAACAATCTGGCCGATCTGTACGCAAAGCAAGAGAAATTCACTGATGCGGAACCGCTTTACAAGCGCGTCCTTGCGATCCGGGAAAAGACACTTGGCGCCGAACATCCCGCGGTCGCCGCGACTCTAACGAAACTGGCGGACTTGTATGCGAAGCAGGCGAAGTACGCTGACGCCGCCAAGCTCTACCTGCGCAGTCTTGCCATCCGGGAAAAGGCGCCGGGCGACGACGAGCTCGCCGTGGCAAGTTTGCTGATGCAGTTGGCAAACGTCTACTGCGATCAGGGAAGATATGACGAAGCACAACCGCTGATCCTCAGAAGCCTGGGCATCAAGGAGAGACTACACGGCAAGGAGCATCGGGACGTCGCCAACTCATTGGCCGCGCTCGGCAATCTTTACCGCGCCCAGGCAAAATATGTCGTCGCCGAATCGTTCGACCGGCGCTCCCTGGCCATTCGGGAAAAACTTCTTGGCAAGGAACATCTCGACGTCGCGGAGTCTCTCAACTCCCTTGCGCTTTCGATCTCCGCACAGGGGAAATACACGGAGGCGGAAGCGCTTTACCAGCGCAGCCTCGCGATCAAGGAAAAAGTGCTTGGCAAGGATCATCGCTCCGTCAGCATCACGTTGAATAACTTGGGGCTCTTCTACTTGAATCAGGGAAAGTATGCGTTGGCGGAACCTATTTTCCAGCGCAGCCTCGCCATTAAAGAGAAGGTCCGCGGCAAGGAACATCCTGAAGTTGCAAGCGTCCTCAACAACCTTGCTGGCCTTTACAAAGCACAAGCAAAATATGCAGAAGCTGAGGATCTTTACCGGCGCAGCCTGACAATCCGTGAGAAAGTTCTCGGCAAGGACCATCCCGTGGTAGCCGGCACTCTCATCAACCTCGCCAATCTCGCCAAGGATCAGCAAGACTATGCGGCGGCGGAATCGCTCTATCAGCGTAGCCTAGCCATCTTCGAAAAGGTCCACGGCATGGAGCATCCCGACATTTCTCTCGCCTGCAACAATCTGGCGACTCTCTACCACGCTCAGGGGAAGTATGCGGAAGCGGAACCGTTCTACAAGCGCAGCCTGGCTATCAATGAAAAAATCAACGGCAAAGTGCATCCTGAAGTCACGCGCCCTCTTGCAAATTTGGCCAACCTATACAAATCTCAGGAACGCTACTCGGATGCGGAACCGCTCTATCAGCGATGCCTGGCCATTAACGAAAAGTTCCTCGGCAAGGAACATCCCGAAGTTGCACGCGCGCTCAACAACCTGGCCGGCCTTAACGTCAATCAGGGGAAATTCGCTGATGCGGCTCGCATGGAAACGCGGATCCGGCAAGGCACCCGGCAATTCTTGCTCCGGGAACTCCCCAGCCTATCGGTCCATGAGCAACAGAATTTCCTGGAAAGCAATGAGAAATGGCGCTTCCATTCCGCTCTATCCCTGGCCTATCGCCAAGCGAAGGATGCTGCCATCATCGAGCAATCGGCTGAATGGGTGCTCAACGGCAAGGCCATTGCCCTGGAGGCCCAGACAATTCGAAGCCGCCTCGAACGCGAAGTGACCGACGCGGATGGACAGGCCAAGCTTCACGAAATCCAGACGATCCGCGCCCAAGAAGCGGCTCTCGCGTTGAATTCGAAGCAACCTGAAGCGGCTGTCAAACAACGAGAACTACTCGAAGCACGTCGCCGTGAACTGGAAAAGAATTTGGCCCAGCGAAGCAGCACAGCCGCCAAGTTGGCGAATCCGTGGGTCGATTTGGCCGACATCCGCAAGATGATCCCGGCGGATGGGATACTCATCGACATTGCCCGCTTCCGGATCGATCAATTTAATCCGAAGACCGAACTGAACGTGTTCACCCCCGCCCGCTACGTCGCCTGGGTGATCCCCGCGGCGGGCGCCGGCGACCTTCGCATCATCGATCTGGGTGACGCAAAGACCATCGACACCGCGATCCAGACGGCGCGCGGCGCGCTCGAAAATACTCCCGACCGCTTGGAGAAACGGGAAAGCGAGAGCAAGCTGGAAGCCGATGTCGAAGCGAAGTTGGCGGTCGTCGCCAAGCTCGTCTTCGATCCGCTCAAGCCACATTTGGGAACGGCCAAGAAGCTGATCCTCTCGCCCGACGGCGATCTCTGGCTGCTCCCTTGGGCCGCGCTGCCGACCGGCAAGGACCATTACCTGATCGAAGACTACACTTTGCGATTTGTGGTTACGGGCCGCGATCTGGTCGACGACCGCATCGGACCGAAACCCATTACCACGGCGGCGCTCATCCTGGCCGATCCCGACTATAACCTGACCCCGGCCCAGGTTGCGGCCGCAGCGCCCAAGCGTTCAACCGATCCGGACAAGACCGTTGCCGCCCTGACTCGTTCTGTCAGCCTCGACACGAGAGGCATTGGCCGGGTAAAGCGATTGCCGGGCACGGTCGCCGAAGCGCGTCAGGCGTTCGACAAGCTCAAGACGCTGACAGGTCTGGAACCCAAACTCTACAGCGAAGGACAAGCGTCGGAAGCGATCGTGAAGGCAACCAAGTCGCCCCAGGTGCTGGTGCTGGCGACGCATGGTTTCTTTCTGAAGAAGCAGGAAGTCGAACTGAAGGGCGATCAACAAGACCTGCAATCGAGCGGCGATAAAACTCCTGCCATCTTGAATGACAAAGAAGGCAAGGAAGTCGAGAATCCCTTGCTGCGCTGCGGCCTCTTGCTGGCGGGGGCCAACAAGCGCGCCCAAGCCAAACAAGGCGAAGACGACGGCATTCTGACCGGCCTGGAGATCGTCGGCCTCGATTTGCGCGGCACTCAGATGGTCGTCCTCAGCGCCTGCGAAACGGGCCTCGGCGACGTCAATACGGGCGAAGGAGTGGCGGGACTGCGCCAGGCGTTCCAGTTGGCGGGCGCGGAGAGCGTGCTGGCAACGCTTTGGCAGATCAGCGACTCGGCGACGAGCCAGTTGATGAGTACCTTTTACGACGAGCTGGCGAAGGGGACGGAACGATCGGAAGCCTTGACGCGGGCCCAGCGACAGTTCGTGAAGGAACGGCGGGAGAAGAGTGGCACGACGCATCCGTATTTCTGGGCGTCGTTCACGTTGACGGGGAAGTGACGATGTGATTCCTGGTTTTGCGTCGGTGATCATCTAAATGACGTTTGACATGTCGCCTTTGCTCCGTTAGCCTAAATCCTTCCTTCCCCTTCTTCGTATTTCAACGAGGATTCGCATGTCGTCCTTTCGTTGCTTATTCGCAGCCGCGTTCGTTTGTGCCGTGGCGCTGCCATCGCTGGCCGAGCCGCCGGCCCCTTCGGAAGCGTCGCTTGAGAATATCAAGGTGCGCTCGATCGCGGCGGGCACTGCCCGATCTCCGGCATGCATCTGCTGGTCCGATGACGGCAAAGCCTTCTACCACCTCGACGGCATCGGGACTGTCCGCCGCTTTCGTTATCCGGAGTTGACGGAAGAGGCCGCTAACGCCATCGGCCGCAAATGCGCCTGGATCAGCTTGTCGGCCAAAGGACTCGTCGCCACGGTTTGCGAAGCGAAAGAAGCCTGGCTTCTCGACCCCAAAACTCTCAAGGAATTTAAGAAGATACCGATCGAGAAGGCCAACTACGTCGTTTCATCGCCGAAGCTGGCGTTTGCCTATGCCGTCGAAGCCGGCAACGCGGTCGGCCGGCAGTTGACGGTGCTGGACCTGGATGCCGGCAAGCCGGTCAAGAAATATCACGGCATGGATTTCGGCGAGCAATTCGGCTTCGTTCATCCGGTCGTTTCGGCGAACGGCGAATCTCTGTTCGCCGTCGGCAAAGGAACGATGTTCCGGTACAAGCTCAACGGCGCCGAAATCACGCTTGCGGACGCGAGTGAACAGATCATCCTGGGGCGCTTCGAAGGCCTCTCGATGAGCAACGACGGCGACTACATCTGCGCTCCCTCCGGGGGCGGCAATCTCGGCGCGCCTGTCAAATACTCAACCCACGTCTATGCCAGCACAAACCTGAAAAAGCCCATTGTCACCATCGAGACCGGCCAGTTCCCTTTGGCCGTGGGCTTCGATTTCAAGTCGGGATTCATTTACGCGCAGAACCTCGAGAACCCTCTGATGCTGTTTGACACGAAGGGGGTCAAGCAGAAGGTATTCGCGCTCGACAAAAGCAAATCTCGCGTCGAAACGTGCCAATTCTTGGTGCATCCCGGCGGTGGGCAGCTCCTCGTCCTGATCAACTCCGGCCCCAGCCCCACAGCAGAAGCCAAAATCGTCGCTGCGGAACTTGCGGCAAAGGACACTGGAACCGCAAAGAAATCGCCTGAACCGGCGCTCGAAGCCGGTAAGGCTGAAGTCGCGGCCGCCCTCGACGAAGCCCAAAAACTGGACGGAATGGGGAGATTCAAAGAGGCAACGCTGCTGTACGAAAAGGCGCTCAAGTTGGCCAACAGTGTCTATGGCGAGGAACATTTCCGTATCGCTGAACTGCTCAATCTTCTGGCGATTGTGAATGCGAAGCAGCGCAAAACTTCCGAGGCAGAGGCATTTTATCAACGCAGTTTGTCCATGTTTGAGAAAGTCAACGGTAAAGAGCACGCGAGCGTCGCAGAAGTCTTATACAACTTGGCGATTCTTTATAGCGAGCAAAGTAAATTTGCGGTTGCAGAGGCTCTTTATAAGCGTAGTTTGGCGATTCGGGAAAAAGTTCTGGGGAACGAGAGTGACGCAGTCGGGACGACGCTGATTAACCTTGCGAACGTGCTTTTCACACAAGCAAAGTACGCGGAAGCGGAGCCACTTTGTCGACGAAGTCTTGCCATTTATGAGAAACTTTACGGAAAGTATCACGCTAAGGTTGCGATCGCTCTCAACAACCTTGCCAGCTTATGTTCGCGGCAGCAAAAATACACGGAAGGGGAGTCTCTCATGACTCGCTGCCTCGCGATTCGCGAAAAAACGCTTGGCGAGGTTCATCCTCTGGTCGCGTCATCCGTCAGCAATTTGGCCAATCTTTACGAGCACCAAGGAAAATATGCAGCCGCTGAAGCACTCTACAAGCGCAGTTTGAGCATCTTTGAGAGACTTGAGGGCAAAGGCGATCCCGACGAGGCACGTGCCTTCGGTAATTTGGCACTTCTCTACGATACACAGGGGAAGTACGCGGAAGCGGAAACGTACTATTTGAAGAGTATCGCGGTCCTCGAAAAGGCTTACGGCAAAGAAAATGCCGATGTAGCGATCGCCCTTAACAATTTGGGGACTTTATACCAAGTTCAAGGCAAATATGCTGAGTGCGAGCCTACATATATGCGCAGCATAAGAATTAGTGAAAAGGTTTTTGGGAAGGAACATCCGCAAGTGGCGCTTGCTCTCAATAATCTGGCAATTCTGTACAAGAACCAGCGGAAATATACGCTAGCGGAACCGCTCTCCGTTCGCGGTCTCGCCATCCGAGAAAAAGCGTTTGGCAACGAGCACCTCGAAGTCGCCGATAGCCTTGACAGCCTTGCGAGTCTGTATCTTGACATGCAAAAACAAGCGGTTGCTGAACCACTTTACCAGCGGAGCTTGGCCATTCGCGAAAAGGCGCTCGGAGGACAACATCCCAAAGTTGCGGATTCACTCAACAACCTGGGACTTTTTTACTTCACACGGGGGAAATATGACGCCGCCGAGTCGTACTACCTGCGCAGCCTGACCATCGACGAGAGAGTTTACAACAAGGACCATCCCAAAATCGCAATTACTCTCGGCAACTTGGCCGCTCTGTACAAGAGGCAAGAAAAATACGCAGACGCCGCCCGGGTGCAAACGCGACTCCGGCAAAACTCTCGCGAATTCCTTCTTCGCGAACTGCCGCGCATGTCGGTGCGCGAGCAACGCGATTTGTTGGATGTGAATGAAAAATCGCGATTCCAAGCCGCCCTCTATCTGGCCTATCGCCAAGCGGCAGATGCGTCGATCGTGCAGCAGTCGGCCGCTTGGCTTCTCAATGGGAAGGCAATTGCGTTAGAGGCCCAAACGATTCGCAGCCGGTTGGACCGCGAAGTAAACGATGCAGATGGGCTCGCCATCCTTGACGAAATCCAGTCCATCCGTGCCCAAGAGGCGTCGCTCGCCGTAAAGGCTAAGGCGCCCAAAGGAACGGCAACGCAACGCGGAGAGCTCGAATCGCGCCGACACGGTCTGGAAAAAAAGCTAGCTTCGCGGAGCGTCACGGCCGCCAAAGTCGCCAATCCGTGGGTCGAATTGCCCGATGTGCAGAAGCGCATTGCAGCGGATGCGATGCTCATCGACATTGCGAGCTTTCAGGTATATCATTTCGACGACAAAACCGGAGGCAAAGTCTCGGCCCCGGCTCGCTACGTCGCCTGGCTGATTCCTCCGACTGGTCCCGTCCGCGTCGTCGATCTGGGCGAAACGGCGAAAATCGACGCCGCAATCCAGGCCGCGCGCCAAACCCTGGAAAACACGCCCGACCGCCTGGAAAAAGGCGACAACGAGCGTAAGCTTGAAACCGGCGCGGCGGAAAAACTGGACGCTGTCGCCAAGTTGGTTTTCGATCCTCTCAAGCCCCATCTCGGTAAGGCCAAGCAATTGATTCTGTCGCCCGACGGCGATCTCTGGCTACTGCCCTGGGCCGCCTTGCCCACCGGCAAGGATCGTTATTTGATCGAGGACTACAGCTTGCGCTTTGTGGTTACCGGGCGTGACCTGATCGAC
>Ga0206953_1049_pt1 | contig 24151 bp, 20 predicted proteins | sample Alteio_BWOrgHeat_36_FD_152977 | JGI IMG/M metagenome (GOLD analysis project Ga0206953, IMG submission 152977) | Enriched cells from forest soil in Barre Woods Harvard Forest LTER site, Petersham, Massachusetts, United States -... | ecosystem: Environmental > Terrestrial > Soil > Temperate forest >...
CGGATAAAATAAGTTGTTTGAAAAACGCTGTCGGGTTGATAGTTTGGAGAATTACTTCCCGGAATAGCTGTCCAGTATGAATTCCCATAAGTATTCGGAACATTTTCATAACTCTTTAGCCAGGAATAAATTATTGTTTCTCCATTATCTGCTGTTGCATCAGTACCTGTTAACAACATTGGTTTAAACGGACCGCAATTTTCCTGGTCTGCTGCAATCATGCCCGGACTTGTTACATTATTATGAATGGTGATATCAACAGTGTTACTTTCCGTTGTTGTACCAACAAATGTGCAATACTGGGTTCGTGCGCAGCGAAGAAAATAGGTGCTTTGAAAAACACTATCGGGTTGATAGTTTGGCGAGTTGGTTCCTGGAATTGCCGTCCAGAATGAATTCCCATAAGTATTTGGAACATCTTCAAAACTTTTCAGCCAGGAATAAATAATCACTTCACCACTATCTGCAGTAGCAGCAGTACCTGTAAGTAAAGCAGGTTTAAACGGACCACAATTATCCTGGTCTGCCATAATCATTCCGCTACTTGTTACATTATTATGAATGGTAATATCCACCGTATTACTTTCTGTTGTTGTACCAACAAATGTACAATACTGCGTTCGTGCACAACGAAGAAAATAAGTACTTTGAAAAACACTATCAGGTTGATAGTTTAGCGAGTTGGTTCCCGGAATGGCTGTCCAGTATGAATTCCCATATGTATTTGGAACATCTTCAAAACTTTTCAGCCAGGAATAAATAATCACTTCACCACTATCTGCAGTAGCAGCAGTACCTGTAAGTAAAGCGGGCTTGAACGGACCACAATTATCCTGGTCTGCCATAATCATTCCACTACTTGTTACATTATTATGAATGGTGATTGTAACAACATTACTTTCTGTTGTATTTCCAACAAATGTGCAGTAGCTCGTTCTTGCACAGCGTATAAAATAAGTTGTCTGAAAAACACTGTCGGGCTGGTAGTTTGGGGAATTACTTCCGGGAATCGCCGTCCAGTATGGATTTCCATATGTATTCGGAACATTTTCAAAACTCTTCAGCCAGGAATAAACGATTGTCTCTCCATTGTCTGCTGTTGCATCAGTACCTGTTAATATCACAGGTTTAAATGGCCCGCAATTATCCTGGTTAGCAGCTATCATTCCGGAGTTCGTAACATTATTATGAATTGTAATATCAACGGAATTACTTTCTGTTGTCGTTCCTACAAAAGTGCAATAGCTTGTTCTTGCGCAACGAAGAAAATAGGTAGTTTGAAAAACACTGTCGGGCTGATAATTAATTGAATCCGTTCCCGGAATAGCCACCCAATATGGATTCCCATAGGTATTTGGAACATCTTCAAAACTTTTCAGCCAGGAATAAATGATCACTTCTCCACTGTCTGCTGTAGCATGTGTACCCGTCAGCAATTCTGGTTTAAAAGGGCCGCAATGATCCTGATCCGCTGCAATCACTCCTGAACTTGTAACATTATTATGTACTGTAATAGTAACAATATTGCTTTCACCGGGCCATGCCGGATCTCCGTGTACACGTGCACAACGGATAAAATAAGTTGTTTGTGTTAACGGTCCCGGATCATAGGTAGACCAGGTAGCACCAGGTATAATTGTCCAGTATGGATTTCCATATGTATTCGGAACGTTGACTGTGCTGCTTAACCATCCGTATTCAACCTGATCACCGGGATCTGAAGTTGCATCTGCAATACTGGTGAGCATTGCCGGATCAAAAGGTGAACAGCCTTGCTGATCAGAACCGATCTGACCACCGCTGTATATAATGGCTTTACTGCTCTGAACAGCAACCATTGTAAAAATAAAAAAGCAAAATGCCGTTATGATTTTGCTTAACGTTGTAGATTCTACTGCTTTCTTTTTAACACATCCACCGTAATCAACGCCACTTATAGGGTATGCATTATTTGTATTCGATTTTTCCATGTTCTTAAAAATTTAATTTTACATTTTGAGAATAAACAATACAATATTACAGCAGGCTTTATGCGTGCGTCAGTAGAATTCGTCAGTGACGACGAATGAATAGCCAGATGAAAAGAGGATGAAGTCGGGGAAATATTTAATATTAAAATGAATGCTGTGGCTTGAACTTTGCCAACAATACGAATGAGGAAAATTTGTCCCTGAAAAAACAAAAGTGCTTAAAAAAGAAGACAGCCTGCTGGTTAGCAAGCTGTCTTTTTTTTCAATACTGATTTTACGCGTGTTGCTTCATCATTTCATCTGAACGTTTTTGCAACTCATCAAAAGGAACATCTTCAATATGTGTACTGATTGTCCAGTGATGGCCGAACGGATCTTTTACAGTGCCTGAACGGTCGCCATAAAACTGATCTTTCATTTCCATGTTGCGGTCTATACTAGCGCCAAGCTCAAGCGCACGTTTGTATACTTTATCTGCATTTTCAACATACAGACAAAAGCCTACAGGTGATCCGCCTAAAGTTTCAGGAGATTTATTGCCCATTTCAGGAAATTCATCTGTGAGTAAAATCCGTGAATCACCAATTTGCAATTCACAGTACATGATTTTATTTCCATCGGCTTTGATACGACCGATCTCTTTTGCGCCGAAGGCATTCTTATAGAATTCAATTGCTTTGTCCGCATTTTTAACTGTTACAAAAGTTACAATACTATGGTAACCTTCTGGAATTGGATTTACTTTTGTTGCCATTTTTTATTTTTTTTAATTTTTAAGGAGATAAAAGTAACTGGCAATAAAAAGAAATTGAAAAATATTCGTTTAACGCAATTAAATAAAAGTCGCAACTGATTATTGTGAAGCCGGACTCAATTTAATGGCGGTAATATCAGCAGAATTATCATTAGCAAAGAGAGGGCGTTACGTATTATTGCTAAAACTATACAGATTATTTTCTTCGTCTTCACTTCCCAGCTTTTCATTCTCATCATCCAGTTCAGTGCCTGGAACATCTAAATCCGATCCTGCAAAATCAATGGGAAAAATCCGGTGTTTCAGATCTTCATCATCACCCATATCAAGATTCAATTCCTTCGGGCCTAAATTTTCCAGATCTTCCATCGTCACGTCGGCTTCGGTGCCCGGAACGAGATCGGGAGAATTATTCTCGGCTAGTTCTTCTTCCAGTAAAATTTTATCGGAGATCTGTTTATCAGGAACAACTACCGGTTCTTCGTCCTCACCGGTAATTTTCGCATTGGCTTCTTTCAGATTTTTTATAGTTTTCATGGCGTGGGAATGTTGGTGTATACATCCTTAACAGGAAAAAGTTATGCCAACTTATCCGCACTTCCTAACTGAAAAGAGAACAAAGGAACATTGAGAAAAGAATAGGGCGATCCGTGGATATAACCCCACTAATTACACGAATTGAAAAACAGTATAAATTTGAATGAGTGAAAATTAGCGAAACATGCATGTCGACTTTACTCCGCTGTAGCTATGCAAAAAGCGATGCATGCAGGTTCATGGGGAGATGCTTGAGAATCAAAAATTCATCGGGACTTCCATCAATAAAACCTCTGTATCTGAATCGGCAATTAACTTTAATTTATCAGTATCCCAGATTCCGAATCCGTCACGTTTATTTAATGAAGTATCATTCACAGTTACATCTCCGTCCAGGACAAAAACATAAACACCATTTCCGTTTTTTTTGAAATCGTATTCAAGTGAAGTTCCTTTGGTCATTTTTCCTAAATGAAACCAGGCATCCTGGTGAATCCAGACTCCACTGTCATTAGCATCCGGCGAAACAATCTGCTGTAATTTATTAAGTCTGTCATTTTCATTCAGTGTGATCTGATCATAGCGCGGAGTAACTCCCTTTTTATTAGGGATGACCCAGATCTGTAAAAATTTAACTTCCTGGTCTTTGTTTTTGTTATACTCGCTGTGCCGTACACCTGTACCTGCGCTCATTACCTGGATGTCTCCATGTTTAATAATAGTAGTATTTCCTATGCTATCCTTATGTTCAAGATCACCTTCGAGTGGAATTGAAATTATTTCCATGTCATTGTGCGGGTGAGTCCCGAAGCCCATTCCGGGCGCCACTTTATCATCGTTCAACACTCTCAATGCACCAAAATGAATTCTGTCGGGATTATAATAGTCTGCAAAACTAAAAGTATGGTAGCTTTTTAACCAGCCATGATCGGCAAGCCCCCTTGTTCCTGCTTTGTGTAATACTGATTTTTGCATGTGATTAATATTTAAAAATTCCGTTACAAAACTAAACATCTGCAGGTATAAAAAACTATTTTTTGCTTAGAAAAAAACACCTAGGATTAAATACTTATTCCAATGGTTTCGCTATAGGAACAGAAAGTCCGAGAAATAAGGTAACAGCACCGGCTATTACATGCGGCCAGTTAAAACCTACTGCTCCGAAGAAGATATAAAAAAGTCCGAGCCATAAATTAGTCTGTCGCGCATACCTTCCATTTTCCGCTGCAGCACCACAAATAAAAACAACTCCGCTTGTTATATGGATCAATGCATCAAGCGTCGGAATATCCAGCACTGAAAAAAACTTCAGTATTCCAACTGTCATGGAAGCCAGACCAATAATTACCGCCCAAATGCGTTGAACAATCATGGATTTATTTACAAGGAAAGACCTTCTTCTAAAAGCCAGTCGAGACGCTCATGTGATTCCAGAACCCCTCTTTTCATATCTGCCTGGATCATTCCGTCACGATCTTCGACCGATTGAAAAATCGTGTGCTGATCCATTCTTGTTTTATTACCGGCTAGTCCTTCGAATGTTGTTATTTCCAGTGCAACATGTCCACTTTCTTTTTCACCTTCAAACTCAAACGTGTCGATTATTTTTTCCGGAGCTGCCAGGTCGTGAACAACACCGTTGAATTTAAATTCATTTCCATTTTTATCGGTATGAATGTATCTGTAAGATCCTCCTTTTCTCATCTCTGATTTTTCAACTGTGAGTGTGAGATCTTTGGGACCAAACCATTGAACCAACAGCTTGGGATCGGTGAAGGCCCTGAAGACCAGCTCACGTGGAGCTTTAAATACCCTGCTGATAAAAATTTCCTGCTTACCAGGATCAGCTGTTATTTTCGTCTCTTCCTTTTTTAATATTTTTCCTGAGATCATGGCTAGTGGGTTTTAAAGAAATTAAATAAACCCCTCGCACAGGCGAGGGGTACTAACTTGCGCGTGATATAACAGGGTTAACGCTGTTATACCTATAAGGTATTTTAAAGATTACTCTTTAAAAATGTACCGTTGCAAATAGTTACCTAAAATTAATCCCTTAAATGCGTCAGGACAGGAATATTTCGTTTAGAAAAAGGAAAGTGTAGTTCTGTATGTGTTTTGAGAAGTTCAATTATGTAAGACTGCGTGGAATATGCAATAAGCAGCCGCTGTCTAAAAGTCGGCATAAACGGCCGTTCCATTTTAAGGGACATTAAATAAAAATCCTAATGCAAAAACTACCAAATAGAAAACTGAGAGGATATTGTTTGACTTGGATTACCTAAAAGAAAAAACCTCTGATTTCTCAGAGGTTTTGTATCTATTGCTTGGTTACGTTCCCTTTCGGAAAGAGGCTTAACCAACCATTACGATGCAAATATATGATATATATGAGATATACTAAAGACATTGCTCAAAAAATGTTACAAAGTGTTACAATTTACCACTAAGTATTTGAAATTTAGGTCAAATAATGCAACCTCAATTTCTTATTGTTACAATTTGTTACATCGTACAAATGAATCATTTTTAAATATCTTTGCTCAAATGGATTATCAAAAGCTAGAGGAATTTATTTCAAAGCCTCGGTTAGACCGCTATCTGCTTAGTTGTTCTAACTCTAAAGAAAGGGCGGTAAAACTTTATGAGGCAAACCTCACAATATCACAGGCATTTTATCCAATAATGAATCTGTTTGAAACCTTTCTTAGAAATTCTATAAACGATAAACTGACAATTCATTTTTCAGATGATGCTTGGATTATAACACAGAAAATCGGATTTATGAATGATATTTCTCTTGCACCCAAGTACTGGATAAAGAACCAGATATTTAATGCCGAAAGAAATACAAGAGGAACAATTACTCCAGGTAAGATTGTTGCAGAACAAACATTCGGCTTTTGGACAAGCCTTTTTGAGCCTAGGCATTATCGACTAATTGGCGGTTATGTCATTCATTGCTTTCCAAACAAACCAACTTGGGCAAACAGAAACGTCATTGCCAATATGCTAAAAGACATTCGGGAATTTCGCAATCGTGTTTATCACAATGAAGCAATTTGTTTCAATAATATTACAATAGACTTTGCCCATGCCAAAGGTATTAAAGCTGATATTTATAAACTTCTGGAATGGATGGATGTTGACTTGTCAAATTACGTTACTCAATTTGACAATGTTGATTCAAGCATTGCTCATGCGATTACCATTTGATTCTGGAACCAATAACATTTCCGTAAACTGAAAATCTCATCCAAACTCTGCTCCGCCAAGAATTGAAGAAGCATTCATTATATCCATCTATTCATTCCCCGAAGTCAGTACAATCTTTCCGGTAGATAATCCCGTATCCGTCTGCAGGCTGTAATGATAAATTCCCTGAGCAAGACCGGTTGAATAAAATTCTACATTATGAGTTCCTGCAGTTTGTTCTGCATTTACGAGCACTGCAACACAATTTCCGGTTATGTCATACATCATTAACTTAACTTTACCCTTGTCCTGCAAAGTATAGTTGATAGTAGCTTTATTACTGAACGGATTCGGATAAACTTTTACCTGTTGATTATCAGCAGAAATAATATTAAGACCTGTAACTATTTTATCGGGTGAAAACTCAATTGCATTTATCCGTGCACCGACATAATTTGTGGATTTGGAAATAAATTCCATATACATTTTTCCATCTGTTACAGGTATTACAAATGAAGTATCAAAAGCTGTTAAAACACTTCCCGCAGCTGCCACCGGATCAAAATCAGTCAGCACAGTTGTGCCGTTTATTTTCACATCCATTTTAACCTGCTGATCGGCGCTTTCATAATTGGCAAATTTGAGTGTTACATTATAAGATGAATTGGCTGTCGGAAAAGTGTATTGAAAATCCGGATAGCCTACATAATTGTAACGTGCGTCCTGGTATAAAGCTTCTTGTCCGTTTATTGCACCCGCAATCGACAAACTTCCTCCGAATGTTGCTGAACTGCCGCTATACCCGTAATCAGCTGCCCACACATCATTCAAGCCATCCGTTAACTGAGGTCCGCCACAATTTACCCGCACCGTTTGAATGCGCTTAAGGACTTTGATTGTTGCGGAAGCCGTTAACAGCGGATTGGATTTACTTGTAGCAGTTATTGTAATATCAACATCAGATGTGATCGGATCAATAGGCGCGTGATACATTCCTGTGGAATCAATGCTTCCGATGTTCGGACTGATTGTCCAGTTTACATCATTGCTGATAAACCAGCCAACCGCATAAAATTGTTTTTCATCCGCAAGATCAATGGATCCACCATCCGCAGGAGATACGGTAATGGCCGGCGTGCCCGGATCAGGTGCAATCTGCAATGCAGATATTTGCGGATAGGTTCCGATCGAACTGATCTGTCTCAGCACAAATGACAACTTCCCATCTGTAACAGTAGCAGGCAATTCAAAATCAACTGGTTTGAAAAAACCACCGGCCGATGCATAAACATCTACATTTTTATAGATGAGCTGACCTTGCGATTCCAGGTGCATGATCTGCTGACCAGGCCCGAATGCAGCATCCGCAAACTTCGCAGTGATCCTGTAATTTCCATTAGGCACATTGATATCCCAGCGTGTATCGCTATTGCCATACCAGATGTTTTCATAAAGAGAAATATCAGGGGTTGATGGCCAGCTTCCTCCTATAAAATAACTATGACCGCCGGTGGACAGATCAACAGAAGACCATACATTACTATTTACATCAGTGTAATCAGAAGGTTGTCCTGGCGCATCACGGATTACGCCTTCAGGAATGACAACAATAATAATTTGGACAAGTACATTCGGATCAGCAGCACTTGTCCCTGTAATGGTTGTAGTTTGTATTCCGCTTAATGTTGCCGGAGGTGTGTATATTCCGTCGGAAGTGAGTGTGCCTAAAGCAGGACTCATTGTCCAGTTTATACCTGTATTAGCCGTTCCGTTTACCCAGGCGTTCAGCTGTGTTGCTGCAGTTCCGGCCTGAAAAATTTTACGTGTGTCGGAAGTCCCCATGGTAATTCCTGTCAATACCACGCGCATTTTTGAACTTTTTGAAGCATCTGCAATACTTGTAGCAATAACGGTTTCAGCATTCACTTCAGTATCACCCGATCCGGCATCCAGCATTACGCCCGATTCATCAACTGCTTCCATATTCGTAGGTGAAATTTTATACCATATCTCATTGAATGCATCCTGCACTATCTGAGGTATATAATCTCCGTCTGCAGAAATTTCCCAGTCGGTTCCTCCATCTGCTACAATAATTCCATACTGTTTTAATTGTCTTAACAAAATTTGAGCAACAGGAGAAAACGTACTGGTATCAAACGAAGCATTCAATCTGAACCGTGCTCCATACGGAATCAGCCCGCTACCTAAATAGGCCTGTGCCGTTGCCGGCCAGATATGCTGAGAAACAATACGTGAGTTTTGCAGGCTTGTCCGCAACGCATGTTTAATACTTCCGCCTGTTGCAATAGCAGCAAGCATTTCCTGCATGTGCAGGCTTAACGGCATCACATACATTCCCGCTGCGTCCACTGAACCATAGACAGGCAGATCATAAGTTGAGCCTGAATACTTCACGCCTCCCTGTGAATTACAAGAAAGACATTGCGCTGTATTCGTGCCAACAGGATAATAATTATACATTTCCTGGAATGAAGATGAAGTATAATCAACACCAAACAAATGACGGTCCCAACCGAAATAGGTACTGAACCATCCGCTTTCAATTTTCGCATCAGGATATTGCGGGATCCTGTAAAGCCCATTGTTTAAAGGTGTGTACGTAAATACAATATTTTCCTGCGGAGTTGTATTATTTATATAGTTGGTATAAAAGCCCGGACCAAAATGAACCGTACCATTGGTTGCCTGTGCAATCCAGTTAGCACTTTGAGGATGTACAGGAAATGTATCAATCCTGACATTGAAAATATGATTGTTGGCCAATAGCTGGCAACCTCCGTGCGATTGATTACTGCTGAATGTAGCCGGCGCGTGATAAGTGCCATCCGGATCAATTGTGCCTTTGCTTCCCGGTGCAAGCGACCAGGTAACAGACATATCCGCCGTGAAATTATAGGTTGCTCCCTGGTTTACCGCAGGAGGAATGCCGGGTGTAATAACAGGATTTTGCGCAGTTGCTCCATGAACAAATATCACAGAAATAAATAAATTAATTACTTTCCGGAAGAGTGTAGTGTTTCTCATCGTGCTCACGTTTAAGTTTAAATCTGTAAATGCATTAAAACTGCGAAGGACAGTTTTACTTTAATATATATTGTCTGTGGAGGGGGTATATTTAAATATAAAAAAAATCACGCAGAAAAACACGTGATTTTTTTAAACAAATTAAAATATGCAGAAAATCAGATCGGTCTATTTTTCAAGAAGCAAGCTGGTATGCATTACATTCTTTTCTGAAATCAGCTGCAGGGAATAGATTCCTGGAGACAGCGATTGATCAAGTGCCAAATTTTCTCTGACAAATCCATCATTTCCAATTACGCAATCTTTTCGCAAAATTTCCTGTCCGATTGAATTTACAATTGTCAGTATTATTTTTTTAGACTGCGTATTTCCTGCATTAAGGATCAATTTAAAATCTCCATTGGTTGGATTCGGAAAAACCTGGAGCGCCGTAGCGTTTGCGGTTAATGTTTGCGCCGATGTGATCATGCTTCTGCTATACACAGCAGTAAATGTTACATCATTATCATTCACAACAAAATCCTGGGAAGCTGCCCCGCCCTGCGACCAATGGTCAAATACAAAAAGTGAATCTCCAATTGTTATCGGCGTAACAACGCCTAACTGCCGTGTCATTCCTGACACAGCCAATACGGAATACGGTGTTGTAAATGGTTGTTCTTCCAGCGTTACCTGCAAACCTGATGGCTGGCTTAATAAATGCACCGTTGAAGTAATGGGATGAATGTCAACAAATGCAGAATCTTTTTGTCCCTGCGCATCAGAAACAACAAGGATGAGGTGAAAATAAACATTGGCTGAGGTCTCTCCGAACGTTGCCGTAAATGTGCCGTTCTTTATTCCTGGCGTTACATATGGGCCGGGATGCGTATGCATATCGTGATGAAACAAAACGGTCCACTGAAAAGCGCTGGCCGGTAATACACCATCTTCCAGATCGGTACCACTTCCTGAAAAACTGATCACATCTCCATCGCGGTAAAAAGTTCCGGAGGCCGGTGTCAAAATCGTTGCAACCGGCTTGGCATTTGCAACCGTCACTTTCAGCCTGGCCTGCTTGCTTGAATCGCTTCCATAAGCATTGCTCACATAGGCACTGTACAATCCGGTATCAGCAGGCTGCGCATTATTAATGGTATATGTAGCCGAATTAGGAGCGCCCGTAATGGCAGTTCCGTTTTTTCTCCATTCATAAGTAAGTGGAGAAGTTCCTGATGCCGTAACTGTAAATATTGCTGTTTGTCCCTGCGGAATGGTTACATCAGTTGGATCAGAAGTGATGGCAGCTGCATTATTTCCACTATAAATAATTTTGTACAACGAATTTTGTCCAATGCTGAAATAATATAAATTTCCATCGGAACCTGTTTTGATATAATTTTCAGATCCGGGTAAACCTGTTGCGAAGTTTGTTTTTGTTCCGTTTGACGGATCGATATAATTGATCCAGTTATTACAGTAATCAATAAAAAAATACTTTCCTGAATATGTGGAAGGATAATTTGTGGCGCTGGAATTCAAAAATGTACCGCCCGTAATTGCACAGCCATCATTTGATCCGGTTGTGCCATGCGGATATGTATAAAGCGGATTCGTATATGCTGGATTTGTTGTCATTCCCTCCGAACCTGGCCAGCCGAAATTTTCTCCACCAGCTGTTGCATCATTAATTTCTTCCCAGGAAGCTTCACCCACATCATCCACGAATAATTTTCCTGTGCCGGGTTGCATGGCTATCGTCCATGGATTTCTTAAACCATAAGCCCAGATTCTTTTTTTGGTCTCAGAACCTGATGTAAACGGATTTCCGGAAGGAACACTGAAATCAGTATTGATCCTTAATACTTTTCCCTTGTAACTTTCAAGATCCGGAGAGTTTGTATTTACATTGTCATTGCCAACAGCAAGATAAAGTGTTCCGTCGCTTCCCCAGGTCATACCACCTCCATTGTGAATGGAATTGACAAGCGAATCAAAATCATAAATTACAACTTCACTGCCTGGCACTGCTACATCACCATTAGCTGTAATGCGGCTAAGCCGGTTATGAATAGGAGCCGTTGGGGTTGTATAATATATGTATACATAATTATTTGTGCTGAAATTCGGATCCAGCGCTACAGAACTTAAACCTCTTTCATTCAACTGATCAACAGTAAGCTGATAAAAAGGAGTAGTTAGAACAGCTCCATTCTTTACAATTTTTACTCTACCTGCTTTTTCAGTAACAAAGATCCGTCCGTCGGAAGCCATTGCCATTGATGTAGGATAATAAACAGTTCCCACTTTCACCTGGCTGAAACCGGTTGGGAAGGTTTGTGCGTTAAATTTTAAAGTAATGCTTAATACGAGTAGGAGTATGATTTTTTTCATCTTTTTTAATTTTAAGAATCAAAACTAAATGCGGATGAAAATTTGTCGACGTATTTTCGCCGACTGCTATTTTTTAGTCGCTTAGAAAGGAAAAGAATTATTTTAAACCTTCCCTTCTTTCACCTCTTTCAATTTCAACTCATCAATATCCGCATCTACTTTTTCTTTTTTCATTCCTACGCGTATAAATCCGAATAAACTCATGTAAATATTAGCGGTCCATACGAGTGCAAATCCTGCAACAAGATAGCCCCGCCAGTCACTGAGCAGTAAATGATACTTTGTTATAATTAAAAAGAAAAGTGCTACATAATGGCTGAAGCAATATTCGCATGTAAAGAGGTAAAAAAATTTACGTTGAATAACTGTCTTACAACCTTTAGATTTTTCAACACAAAAACTCCTTACCTCTGAAAACACTTCCTCATGTGTTACAGTCCATGCAACGGATGCGACAGGCAAGGCGAGCAAAAAAAGATCAGGTACTTGTTCAGAAAACTGCATAATGAAGAGATAAGGCTCTAATTTATATTTTAACAATTTCCGCTGTAACAACTATTCGCCAAAAGCATATTTCAGATAGACCAAAAGTTTCAAGAAGGATTTTATAACTCAACGCACTGAAGAAAACATACACTCCAATATGCTTAACCTACTCAGCAGCATGGTTTACCTCTAATGAAGATAGGTTTGCCTACAATATACCTGTGTTTATCGAAATATGACTTTTAAGGCAACCAATGCTAGTAGTTTTGCAGCGTGGAAGAGATAAAGTTGTGGTATGCGACAATACATTATGACGCGCCAATCGTTTATATAGATTTAAAAGAAGGAACTGAACTCGGTTTTCCTGAAATTAATGAGTTGACACGTCATGCCGAAAAACTAGCCGATCAAAAGCCTTATTTTGTTTTAACACATTTGCACAAAAATGTAAACCTCACAAATGAAGGAAAAAGAGTTGCAGCAGAAGCAAAAACAGCCCCACTACACAAAGGGACTGCCTTACTTGTTGATAGCACCATGTATATGATCGCAGCTAATTTTTTTAATAATTTCAGAAAACCTGAATTCCCATTTAAGGTATTTACGGAAAAGCAGAAAGCGATCGACTGGCTGCAGAGTCTGTCTTTAAATTAATTTACAAACGGGCTTCTACTTCCTCAAATTCCTGTTTTTCCTTTTTATTCAAACTATCTTTTCTCAAAAAATTACTGAATACCGCAGCAATCAGTAAGGCTGTGATTCCCTGGCAAAATAACGTATTTTGTGCCCCTATTTTCTGGGAGATACTTCCAATGAGCAAACAGCCAACAGGCAGCATTCCGAAAAACCCCATGACTAAAAAACTCATCACTCTTCCTCTCATGTGTTCGGCGGAATGAACCTGGACAAGGGTGATGCATATAGTGGTCTGGGCCATGTTTCCAAATCCAAATATTACAGCAAATAACATAGCGAGCGGAAAATAATCCAGCCGGGAAAAAAAGAGCAAACCAATTCCGAGGACAACTGTGTTGATCAACAAAACGGTTTTCAGGTCGGTGCCAGGTTTTAAAGAAGCTAAAAAAAATGTTCCGGTGATTGCGCCTAATCCTATAAAACTGCTGATGTATCCAAAAGTTGCAGCATCGCCTTTAAAAACAACTTTGGCAAATACAGGTAACAACGTGTCGTAGGGTAATATCAGAAAACTCACGGTAGTGAGTAGCAGCAACACCATGCTTATTGAAGGAGTTTGTTTCAGGTAGGTAAACCCTTCTGAAAGTTCTTGCTTAATATTCTTTTTTTCTGATGAAATATTTTGTTTTGGTAGTTTCATTAACAGCAGGGAAGTCAGTACGGCTACAAAACTCACTGCATTCAGAAGAAAACAAATTCCCGCTCCGAATTTCTGCAACACAATACCTGATAATGCCGGTCCCACCAGCTTGGCCAGATTTACCATAGATGAATTGAGGGCAAGCGCATTAGGTAATTCCGATTTATCGCTCACGAGCTGATGAACAAGCGGCTGCCGCGCAGGGACATCAAAAGCATTGACGATACCCAGGATCACACTGAGCATCAGTATTTGCAAGACAGCATAATGTCCTGTAAGCACTAAAACCGCAAGCGCAAGTGCCTGCAGCATAGAAGCTGTTTGTGTAAAAAGTAATATCTTATAGCGGTCGTAACGATCAGAAGCAATTCCACCCAATAATGAAAACAGGAAAGACGGAAACTGCATGGCAAACATGCTCAGGCCTAACATGAATGCGGAATGCGTCAATGTATAAATAACCCAGCTTACGGCAGTACGTTGCATCCAGGTTCCAATCTGTGAAATAGATTGCCCACAAAAAAACAACGCATAATTGCGATTCCGGAACGCCCTGAATGTATTTTTCATTCTACTCCCCTCTTAAATCCAATTCATTAAAGTGCTGAAAAAGATTATACCCTGCTGTGGATCTTTTCCAGTATATCAGCAGTTGTGCCAACTTCGCCAAGACGTGGAAAAATATTTTTTATACTGTTTTCGTGTGCTTCTGCTTTCATATCGGTCATGGCATCTGTGGCAAGACTAACATTATACCCCAATTCACTGGCAGCACGTGCTGTTCCCTCCACTCCGATACTTGTTGCAACTCCTGCCAGAACAATTCCTGTTACATTTCGCTTTTGCAATTCAGTATGCATTGCTGTATTAAAGAAAGCATTCCAGGTTCCTTTCGTTACAAAAATATCTGTAGGTTCCGTTTTAATCTCATCTACAATATCTGCAAAACCTGGAGGCAGTTCACCCATGTTTTGCATTACATCCTTGCGCGATTTAGTCCAGCCGGTAGATGCAGGAATTACATTCACTACAACTATAGGAAGTCCTTCTTTGCGAAAAGCCGATACCAATGTGGCTGATTTTTGAAATATCTCTTTTATGGGATGTACTACTGGTCTTCCTGCTATTCCCTTTTGAAGGTCGATTAACACCAGTGCTGTATTTTTGTCGATTGCGGTTATCATATTATTATTTTTATTTGGTTTCTATCAGTTTATTTAAAACAGGCAAAACACTTGCCAATAATTCCTTTTCCTTTGCGCTAAGTGATCTTTCAATAGCTGCTTTCAGCGATTCGTCACCAACATATTTTATCTTTTCCACCATTTTTTTTCCGGAAGAGGTCAGCGAAACAGCCACTTTTCGTTTGTCAGTTCTCGAAGGAGTTCTTTTGATGACTCCCTGTTGCTCCAGTTTATTCAGGATCTGCGACATGGACTGTGTTTTTATTCTTGTCAGCGCCGCCAGCTCAGTTGGCAATAATGATGCATTACGAACTAGATGCCCGATCGTTTCCATTTCTGTCATGGAATAGGTATTCGCCGAATACATCTGCTTACGCAATCCTTTATGCAACGTAGAAATCACAGTACGTAAAGAAGAAGCCAGCTCCGTTGTTTTCATTTATGTATATTAACTTAGTTTATAAACTTATAAGTTTACCTTACAAATATACGAATTTATATTTGATCATTAAGAAGGCAGGTTATTATTATAAAATCAACAGGTTTCGGTTAAATAAGGCCATTGCATATGGCATAATTGATCAGCTCAACCGTATTTTTGGAGTTGGTTTTTGCCAGCAGGTTTCTTCTGTGTGCATTTACCGTAAAAGGACTGATCATTAATTTTGCCGCAACCTGCTTGCTGTTCGAGCCTTGCAGTAAATGTTTTAATACTTCATTTTCTCTTTTTGAAATTCCCGAACCAACTTCAACAAACGAGTCGGATAAAACAGTAGTAGACCCCTTCTTCTCATCATACCTAGAAATGGCGAACACTATTTTATTGTCGGATTTGTGCGCAGTGATATCAATACAAACTCCCATTTCCAGCAAAGGGTTTCCTTTTTCATCTGTCTCCAGAACAATATACTGTTGCAAAAGGTGAATGTAAACACCATCTTTTCTTTTAATTCTATAATTGAGGGAAAACCTGGAATTCTTAAGCTCTTCAACCGGCAATGAACGCGTAAATTCGAGGTAACGGATGTATTGTTTATCGGAGAGTGTTTTCAGATCATCGGGATGAAATCTTGGTACCATAAGCGCCTGACCTCCTTTCAGAATTTCATGTGAGGTATATCCAAGCATTTCTTTGCAATGTTTAGACATGAATAAATAGTTCCGTGTCTGGTTATCCAGCAGGTAAACACAGCACGGCATTACATTCGCCAGCGACAAAAAAGAATTGTACTTCTTCAGATAGTGGTTAACATCCTTGTATATTTTTGAAGTACCCTTGTTCCTTAAAAATTTTTCATACTCGTTGTAAGTAGGAAGTTTAACTGAAGGAATTTTAGACATTTTTTGTTGCAATAAAGTAATGAATACAGGATAAACTGTTAAAAACTGTTAAAACATATAAAAGTAGTTATTTTTAACTATTGACAGGTAAATGCGACAAGCTTTAGATTTGGTCAATTTTAAAACTAACTATATATTAATTTACAAACCCAACCCTTATGAAAAAACTAATACCCATCCTTCTCTATTTTTTCTGCTGCTCATTTTTAATTTTCGGCCAAACACAGTACAATGTTTCCCTGAAAGATACCAGCCTGGGTTATGTATATCCTCAGCCTTTCTTTTCGCAATTAACAAAAGATGGCGGTGCCATTCTTGTAGGCAACCTTACCGGGTATAGCATAGGACCAAACGGATATTATTTTGAAGTAACCAAAGTAAATTCCAGCGGGGTGCAGATCTGGAGCAAACGGGTTATTGATACCGCTTATCATGCAGCAGGCAATCCGGTTATTGATGCCACACTGGATGTAAGGAATATTTCAGAACTAAGTGACGGCTCATATGTAATTGCAGGAGAATCCGGGCCCAACTCTTATTCTTTGGGCAATAAATTCCTGATCAAATTATCTTCAACAGGCGCTTTTAAATGGTGTCAATCTTTTTTATCAGCACCCTCCTACCGCATTGGCGAAGTAAGAGCTACTTCAGATAAAGGCTTTATCATCGCAGCAGGACAACCTATAAAGTACGGAGGCAATACGGCAGCATTTTTAATGAAACTGGATTCACTTGGAAACAAAGTCTGGGAAAAGCAGGTAGACTATGGCACAGAAAATGATTTTTTCTATTCAGTGACAGAGCTTTCTTCCGGAGGATTCATGGCTTGCGGGATAGCTATTCAGTTAAATACAACAAAGAGCGGAGTTCTTGCAAAATTTGACAACCTGGGTAACCTCACCTGGAGTAAAATTGTTCCGCTTAGTGTGTTTCAATATATAGACCAATTGCCCAGTGGCGATCTGCTGCTCACATCTGATGTCGGAGTTATGTCGAGAACAGATGTTAATGGTAATTTTCAATGGACAAAAAAATGGGACAGAACAAATAACACGGGAGGCACTACCAGTCTTAACTTCCACTCATTTACACAGCAAAAACAAATCTTGTTAAGCGGATCATATTTTGACAAATCAAGTAAAGGAACCTTTACCACTATTGCCGTGGATTCAACGGGAACACTGCAATGGGCTAAAAAATATCTCACTGACTCTATTTTCCCAACAACCATTTACTCTTTCAGCAGCTCTGCACTGAACTTACGTAATGGCTCCCTGCTTTTTACACAATACAATATTGTTAAAACGGATTCCGTTGGATCTATTTCTGCGACAAATTGTTTTTACAGTGATACTATTGCTGTTTCCCCAGTCACGATGACAACACTCATCCCGGCAACTTCTACTCCAACGGTAATCGATACCGCGTCTATAATGAATTCCACGGGTTTACATATAGATGCTAAAACTCATTTTGCTGCATACGACCCTTGCTCCAACCTCTCATCTGTACAAACAATCAGCGAGCCTTCGACGGAGATTTCAGTGTATCCGAATCCTGTTACTTATCAGTCTACCCTGGCCTTTAACAAAGAAGTGAAAAATGCTACTGTACGGATTTTTGATTTGCTGGGAAAAGAAATCAAAACAATTTCCTTTTCAGGCAAACAAATGCCTTTAGACAAAGCTGAGTTGAAAAACGGAGTATATTTTGTACAGGTAATTTTTGAAAAGGAAAATACGTCGACTGTTAAAATTCTTATTCAATAAGCGGCGCCGGATTAATTACTGAACCTGAAAACACGTAACTAATTTTTGCCCTTATTTTCTTCTGAAGATGTCTCAGAAAAAAATAAGGGCAATTGTTTTCCTGTTAAAACACTTTTTCTGCGTTGCATGGTTTCAGCACCGATGGCGTTTCCATGAATTGTATATACATCCGTTTCCTGGTAACGTGAAGCGACAACAACATTTACCTGGCCGGTATGCTTTGCAAACAACTCCTCCACCAGTTCAGGCGTATTATTGTTTTTGGAAAGATGCGATAAGATCAGATGGCTCAGATGCGGAGCTTTGTAATTCAGAAAAAGTTCCAGTGCCTGTCTGTTGGATAAATGTCCGTGTCCGCCACGGATCCTGCTCTTCAGGTAAAAAGGATATCCTCCGTTTTCAAGCATGTGTTCATCATAATTGGCTTCCAGGAAAGCGGCATGACATTGCCTGAAATGATGCACCACACGCTCACAGGCAATACCAACATCTGTGATCACTGCAATTTTTACATTGTTGCCTTCCACCATAAAACTATAGGGATCTGCAGCGTCATGGTATTTTGCAAATGGAGATACTTTTAAATTTCCGACTTCTATTGTTCCCTGTCCAAAATTTCTGACCAGGTCCTTTTCCAGTTGAAGTCTGCTGTTATTAAGCGTACCCTGATTTATATAAACAGGCAACCTGTGTTTCTTTGACAACACACGCACACCGCTGATGTGATCAATATGTTCGTGCGAGATAAAAACAGCTTTTACTTTTTGCATCGGCAAGTTGAGACGCTTCATTCTTTTTTCAACTTCGCGACAGGAAATTCCCACATCAACCAATACAGCCTCCTGCTCATTGGCTATGTAATAACAATTACCATTACTTCCGGAATTTAAGGAGGCTATTTGTAAAGACATGCTGCAAAATACTTAATCCGCAGAGTTCGTCGCGCGTGAAAACACAAATATTATCAACATACATACAGTTGGTTATTCTGTGCTTATATCGATTTATATTTTGCCTCAGTATTTATGAGTACCTTGATTTCAAATAGAGGGTGTTATGGAGACGAAAAAAGATTTGTTGGAGCAGCTTCATCGAAAGATGATTGAAGAAATTCAGGATTACGCGATTATACTACTTGATCTGGACGGAACAATTTTATCATGGAACCAAGGGGTGGAAAAAATAAAAGGCTATACCGAAGATCAAATACTCGGACAGAACTTCCGGATCTTTTATATGCCGCAAGACAGAGAAGCTAAACTTCCGGAACAGTTGCTCGAACTGGCAAAAAGGGAAGGAAGGGCCAAGCATATTGGCAGACGAATCCGAAAAAACGGAACTATTTTCTGGGGAAGCGTTCTTATCACGGCTCTTCACGATGATGAAGAAAATGTAATTGGATTCACAAAACTAACCCGTGAAGTGCGGGATGGTCAAATAGATTAATTAAAAAAATCAGAATTATTTCGGAACTTCCGGGATAACCTGGCGAATTTTACATCTCTATCTGTTTTATACTCAGGAAAAATACACCTTCCAGCCACAATTAAAAATCTTCTATAATTAAATGTCGGTGTAATTTACCTTGGAAACAGTAAGCAATTTTTTTTCTAACTTGTTTCTGTTTTAAACAGCATTCATGAAAAAAATAACCCTCCTTGCCATAAGCCTGTTAACTTTTTTATTTGACAAGGCGCAGATTACAATTCATCCCGGCGACAATATTCAGCTGGCTGTCGACTCAAACCCTGCGGGAACTTCATTTACACTGACATCCGGTTTATACCGTCTCCAGGATGTTACTCCCAAATCAAACGATTTATTTATCGGTGAATCAGGCGCAATCATGAATGGATCCACACTTCTTCAAAACTGGATATTCAACGGGAATTACTGGGTGATTGGCGGACAAACGCAGCAGGGACAAATTCACGGTGCATGTATGACGGGCAATCCCGGCTGCATTTTTCCGGAAGATCTTTATATGGATGATAAACCATTGCGTCACGACAGCAGCCTGGTAACGCTTGGAACCGGCGCCTGGTACTTTGACTATGCCCACGATTCTATTTACATGACAGATGATCCTACCTCACATAAAATGGAGATCAGTACTGCCCGCAGGGCATTTGGAGGTTCTGCAGATTATGTTACGGTAAAAAATATTATTGTTGAGAAATATGCGATACCTGCTCAAATGGGAGCGATAGGCGATCAGTATCCCGGCAGAAACTGGGTGATTGAAAATAATGAAGTGCGTTTAAATCATGGTGCAGGAATCAACGCACTGGACACAGCATTGATAAAAGGAAATTATGTACACGACAACGGACAAAAAGGAATCGGGATAAATGGCGCAGGTGGACTGATTGAAAACAATGAAATTTCATCCAACAATTTTGCGGGATTCGATCATGGCTGGGATGCAGGAGGAATAAAATTTGCTGTCACTTCGTACCTTACTGTCCGAAATAATTATGTACACGACAATGCCGGGCCTGGCATCTGGAGCGATGTTTACACTATTTATACCACCTATGAATCAAACCGTGTTGAAGACAACAGTGATGCCGGAATTTTTCATGAAATAAGTTATGATGCAATTATCCGGTGCAATACAGTCAAACGAAATGGTCGTGGCTATGACGTGTGGGCTTCGGGATCGCAAATACAAGTGGCGGCTTCACGCAATGTGCAGATCTATAACAACACGGTTGAAGTAGCTGCAGATGCCGGCAACGGCATTACGCTCATTCAGCAGAACCGGGACACAGGAACGTACGGGGCTTGTTTAGTGATTAATGATACCATTCATGACAATGAAATTTTTTACCTGGGCAATCATGGTTTTTCTGGTGCTGTACAGGATTGGTTTGGCAACCCGGATTTTTATTCCAGCAATTATTTTTACAAAAATATTTATCATGCACCCGATACCACACAAGGCAGATGGAGCTGGAGCGACAAATACATGGACTGGAATGAATTCAGCAAAACAGGCCAGGAATTAAATGGTTCTGCTGACACAAACGTTCATTCAGCACCTATTGTGTTTACCGGATGCAATGGAATTCCGCTTGAGATCAAACAGATCAAAAAAACTTCTGCAATCAGTGTTTACCCAAATCCGTTTTCTGATCATTCTACTTTGCTTATCAGTTCCGGTACTTCAGGAATCTGTCATATTCAAATTACAGACCTGGCGGGCAGACTTATTTACAGTACTTCGGCTTCGGTGACAGCCAATATTGAATCAGAAATTCTGCTCTCGCTGGAAAATTATAAAAGCGGATTGTACCTGCTCTCTGTTGAAAATAATAATACAGTAAGCAGAATGAAATTGCTTAAAAAATAGCTGATCATCATAGCAAGGAGGTAAGAATTATACCCCACTTAAAAAAAATCAGGAATTATTTATGGAATCTTAAAGATGTCTGCATCTTACTATCAAACCAATACTGATAGCCATGAATACCGACGCCCAAATCAACATCAGCATTCCAAAACCTTGTCATGAAGACTGGAATAAATTTACACCCGATCAAAAAGGTGCATTTTGTAAAGTATGCAGCAAGTCGGTGCATGATTTTACCCAAAAAACACCTGAACAAATAAAAACAATACTGGTGGAAGAAATGGGCGCTGGCAAAAAAGTCTGCGGAAGATTCAACCAGGACCAGCTTTCTTCAGTTCCTGAATTACCTCCACTTGATCCCGTTAGTCTGAATTTCAGAAAGCTTAGAAAATTTGCATTGGCTGCCTTTCTCGTTTTCGGAGGGCTTTTATTTAGCACAAACACTGCATCAGCGCAAATAAAAGGAAAAATCCGCATACAGGAAGTTCAAACAATGAAAGGCGAAGTGGCAGTTTGCAAACAACCTGTAATCAATGATAGTACAGCAAATGACAAAATAAAAAACACCAGCGCAAACGACACAATAATAAATGGTCCATTAAGAGTCAGTACCGGCACTAATAAAAATCCTGAGATTGAAAAAGTAAATCTGTCCGATCTTCCAGAAGAAAATGTAATGATGGGCGATATCCAGGTTGCTCCGGAACCTTCAGTTAAAACAGATACAATTCCGGCTGATACAATTCCTGTAATAGACTATCCGTTAATGGGAATGGTGAGCATTAAAATACCTGACACCGTCTTAACGGATAAATTACAGCCACCATCAAAAACTACGCATGACAGCATCAATTCAATAACTGATAATATCATCCATTCTGATTCGCTGAATAACGGGATTATTGAAAATAAAGATTCCCTTTTAATAATTACTTCTTCAGAAAATAAAATATCAGGCAATGAGCCCGCACTCCTGTGTTACCCTGATCCTTCCGATGGAATTATCAATCTTAAATATACTGTCAAAGAAAAAACACAAACCGGAATCTCATTGTACAATTTAAATGGCACACTGGTGAAAGTATTATTGAAACCACAAGAGCTCTATGCCGCAGAATACAACACACAATTTGACCTGAGTGAACTTCCAAATGGAATCTATTTCTGTGAATTGCTATCAGGAGATAAAAAAATTACAAAAAGGATTATACTCAATAAATAAGCGACAGACATTCGTAAAAGGAGCTTATATTTTAAGCTCCTTTAAAAAAAACTCATAACTCAAGCCTAATCGCTTTTCTGTAAGCGATATAAAATACCGACTCATCGAATTTCTGATTATTTTTTTCCTGACAGGATTATTTTAGATAGGAAGAATGCTGTTTCCTCTAAAATTGCGGATCAGGAAAAACCAGGAAAAATGAACTTTTCACATAAAATTGATGTCGTACAAAATATCGGCACTACAGAATTTAACAACAAATACTTTAACCCACAAAAACCGGTGATTATTAAAGGCCTGGCGGATGCTCAGATTGCCGGCAACAAGTGGTCGATCAATTATTTCAGGGAAACGATGGGTGATGTGCAGATTGATGTATTTGATAATGGAAATAAAAAAAATAAAGCTTCAGCTTTCACCTCTCCGGATCTAAAAATGAAACTCAGGGATTATCTTGATCTCATTACTAAAGGAGAAAATTCGGATCTGCGGATCTTTTTATTCAACCTCTTTAAATATAATCCCCAACTCAGTAAAGAATTTCCCTGCCCTGAAATCATGAATGGCTTGCTCGGAAATATCGGCTATATGTTTTTCGGAGGTAAAGGCACTACGGTCCGCATCCATTATGATATCGACATGTCGAGTGTAATGCACACACATTTTGGAGGAAGAAAAAAAATCATTTTAATTCCACCCATATATTCTACACTACTCTATTGTCTTCCTTTCAACACTTACTCGCTCATCGACCTGGATAAACCGGATTTCAATAAATATCCCGGTCTTGAATACATTAATGGATATGAATGTATCCTGGAACACGGTGATTCTCTTTTTATGCCCAGCGGCTATTGGCATTATATGACCTACCTCGACAGCAGTTTTTCGGTCAGCTACAGAAAACTTGCACCGGATTTTAAAACAAAAACAGAAGGCCTTCTGAATCTCGCTGTTTACATGCCCTTCGACAAACTCCTGAACATGTTTTTAAAAGACAAATGGCTTCAATTGAAGGAACGCGTAGCTGAAGAAAGAGCCAATGAAATAATTACGGCGTACAATGAAGTTGCTTCCTTTGTATCTAATAACGGAATGCCTCTTTAAATAGCGTATATCTGTAAAACCTTATGGGCTTTATAATATCTTTGATCAAATAAAAGCTATTTAAAACTTCAGAATGATTTTACCGGAAGTCGTACTATTCAATGTATTAATGATTATTGCTGACCTGATTGTGATGTTTGCAGCAAGGCTGCGATGTTCATTTTTAAGTTCAATAATTTTACTTACCTGTCACCTGGCAACAGGACTATTTTTATCTCTGTTTCTTTCCGGAGATATGTTTTTGGTTACACGCCTCGCCTGTTTTGAAGTCTTCATTCACATTCCTCTTCTTTGCCTGGCCGCCACTCTGTTTTATTACAATAGAAAAAAAAGTCTTGCTATTTCTTTCGCTGTCCTGTTTTTTATTGTTATAGATTGCGCTGTGGACGCATTCTTTCTGGAACCACATGATATACAGATTACACATTACAATCTTCATTCAGCCAAAATCAATAAAGCTTTGCGGATTGTTGTTCT
>Ga0206953_1050_pt1 | contig 24016 bp, 22 predicted proteins | sample Alteio_BWOrgHeat_36_FD_152977 | JGI IMG/M metagenome (GOLD analysis project Ga0206953, IMG submission 152977) | Enriched cells from forest soil in Barre Woods Harvard Forest LTER site, Petersham, Massachusetts, United States -... | ecosystem: Environmental > Terrestrial > Soil > Temperate forest >...
GGGGAGGCAGCCGTTTCTGATTTCGTTTCCCACGATGTTCCGCCAGAAGTTGGGTGAGCGATGAATGGCCCGGCAACCCGCGAATTCCGCGATGAAGCGCATTGTCTACGCTTGCCCAGGTCTCGCCGTTCGTTCCCTCGATGAGTCCGTCCTTTCTATGGCTGGGCCAGCGGCCATGCTTGGCGTGAAAGGCGTCGGCCCACTTCAGGATTTGCTTGACACTGCATCGAGGCGGCTGGGAATGATTTCGTTTGCCGCGATGTTCGGCTAGTAGTTGAGCCAAGGACGAACCGCCAGGCAATCCACGAACACCGCCGCGGAGTGCCGAGTCGACGTTGGCCCACGTTTCCTGCATGGTTTTATGGACGGCGTCGTCCAAGTTGGGAATCGGCCAGCGGCCATGCTTGGCGTGGAAAGCATCGGCCCAATCGAGGATTTGCTCAACCGACCACCGGGGGAGCTGTGCGGGGTTTCGTCTACCACGACGTTCCGCGAACAGGCGCGCCAGCGACGAACCGCGAGGCAAACCACGATGTCCCTTGCGAAGTGCTTGATCCAGGTTTGCCCACTTCTCCGAAACCGTGCCCGCGACGGCGCCGTCTTTGCTGTGGATTGGCCAACGGCCATGCTTGGCGTGAAAGGCGTCGGCCCATGCTAGGATTTGGTCAAGGGTCAGAACCCCCGGTCGCCGTGCATGCAACTGCTTCGGCCGACGACGCCGATGTGTCGCGACCGCTGGTTCCGATTGTCTGGAGTCGTTCATCGGACACCATTTTTCTCATCGCGAGACCGTTGCCTTGCATCTGAAAGACGATGATGTCCTCTAAATGCTTACGTCTGTATCAATTCTCAACATCATCCTATTCAAATAGAAGCGGGAGGGAAGGAACACGCCGGCTTACATGTGTTCGCTTTTTCACGTTGAATGTAATCGTTGATCGACAAGCCACGCCCCATTTAAGATGGCAGAGACCCGATCACAGACGGAATCGACGCGGCGAACCGCGGCCGAAGGTCTCGGCCTGTTTCGCCCCTCCGGCACCAGGACATTGACGAACCTCTTTGAACGAGCGGTTATCTTCCGACGCGTCTAAAAGACGTCGAAAAGCTTCCTCCCCTTCAACGGTATCGCCGCCATCGAGCAGGATCATCGCTTTTGCTAACTGCAGTTGCGTGTCGCGAGGATAAATCGCGAGTCCCTCGGCGGCGACTCGCAGCGCCTGTTCGGACTGGTGAAGGTCCCGGTGGCACTGGACCATCAACCGATAAATGTAGGGGCCGATCCAGATCTTCTTATTGTGGAAACGCTCCAGGATCATCCCGCTCAGGAATTGCAGAGCTTGTTCCGGCTGTTGCAATCCGTGGAAATACCGGGCGAGGTTGAACTGGATCATTGGATCGTCCGGATCGTCGGCATGATCGAGATGCAGGAGTCGCAAGTCGCGCTCCAATTCGTGACGGCGTCGCACCGGATCGGTTTCACCGCTATGGCGGATCGAAATTGCGGACCGGCGCACTTGGCAGTTGTTCAAACGCATGGAAGGCAGGATCTGCTCGCAAACGCGGTATTTCCAGCGGTGCAACGGATCGTTGCGGAATAAGCGGATTTGTTCGATCTCAATGAACCCCGCCCCGGGCAGGCGCTCGACGCCGACGCGCCTCATCGTATAAGCGACGTTGTTTGCGTTCAATTGCCCGATAAGTTCCTTGAGCCTCAACAAGTTTTCCGCGTCGATATGGTCGCGGGCGCCCATGCTCAAGATCCACTCGCCGCGTGCGTGCTCGATAGACGCATTGCGCACAGCTGCAAAGTTGTCCGACCACTGGGCCGCGAACACGCGGGCGCCGAACGATTGCGCGACTTCGCGAGTTCTATCGCCCGAGCCCGTGTCGGCCACGACCATTTCGTTGACTACGCCGCGCAGCGGCCCAAGACATTGCGGCAGATTGTATTCTTCGTCCTGCGCGATGACGCAGAGCGAAATTTTTGGCCGAGCAGTTCCGGCCGGATCTTCCCGATACATGAACTAGTCCTCGTCTTCAAAACCAATAATATTCTCATCGATTCCAAGCTGATAAGCTACCGATTTCGTAAAAAAGTCGAGGTTTTCGCAGCTGGCAGCTGGAAGCAGACATCCATTTCGCAACGCTCTGAAATGCGACTTCTTCACAAAGTCGCCGACGCAAAAAAGACTTGGTCATGATTGCAGCAGCCGGCGCCCGACAGGCACATTCCGGTTCGTTTATTCTTCTGCCGGCGCCGGTTCGTAAGCTATGAGCGGAACTGACGCGAACTTCCCTTTTTGTCCGCGCCTCGGCAAGGAAGATCGCGCTACCCGCGTTGTGTCGCCACTCTGCGTGACTTCGGACGATTTTTCCACAGAATCAATTGAACAAAACCTCACAGCGAATTCGCCGGACCAGTCCACCAATGCGTACTGGCATCATAGGCGTCGGCAACATCGCCGAGACCGAAGGACAGGCTGTTGATGTCCCCCGTTATAGTCTCGTCGTTGCCGGCCGAGGTGATCGGGGCGCCGCCAAAACCATAAAAATAAGTCGCGCTGCAGAATTCTGGGTCGAATACTGTTTCCACGTAGATTGCTGCAATGGTTTTGCCGTGCATTCGCTGCGTCCCCTTGTCGGTATCGGTGAGTGTCTCGGAAGGGCTACATCCGCCATGTCTATCAATGTCAACGAACAAGCAATGGTCGGCTTTTAATTGGGCCGCAGAATCGACTTGAGGAACCGCCAAGCCATCCGCTCGCTTGCGGAATTCCTCGAACAGATCTGGCCGTCCAGCATTCAAAGCCATAGCCATCATCCGCGAGAATATGGTTCGGTCGTCGAGCGGCGGAATTGACGCCGTCGCCGCAACTAGGTGGAATGTGTCGTCGGGGGAGTCCGGGTTGGTATTGCTGTCGCCGGTGGCATTTGGATTCGGGGAAGACGGCTTTGATGTGTTGATTGACATAGTAATGATCCTTTTTTTTCCTTCCCTCGCCAACTGTCCGAGTCCCAAACATCAGCACAAATTTTGCCCGCCAAAACCAAGGCTTAAAGAATCGGTTTCATCGTAGGATTCTATTTGAGTTTCGCGACCTCGACCAGTCTGGAGGGGAGGATCGCAGTCGTCGAGTGTTTCAGTCTGCCAAAAAATCGCCGACTGCATCCGAAAAATGGCAAACATTATAGAAACAAGCCAATCAATACTTATACGATTCGCGGACCTTCCCACCATTGGTTCTTAGGAATCTCCAACGAGCCGCATTTGTAAAACACGACGATGCCGTGATAAACCTCGATCTTACGAAGCCGGAGTGAATAATAATTGCTTCTTGCGCTTTCTTGGCTGGTGTAGACTCGGTGCATATCATCGATGCGAGAGCGGACAAAATCAAAAAAGCTGCCAAGCGCGAACCGAGGCTCCTTTCGCCACCAATCATGATAAGAGTTTTCGAGATCCTCGACGAGATAAACGCCATTGGGCGAAAGTTTGCGCTCGAATAGAAACGAAAACGAAACAGCTTGCATCTGGGGCACATGAAATCCATCATCAATAATCAAATCGAAGGTCGGCAAACCGGCAAGCACGTTCATATTCGTAGCATCACCTGTAACAACCGTCACACGATCACCGAGGGTGCCATTTAGTGCCGCACACCTTGGGTCGATATCTAGCCCATACACCTTGGCGTTCGGAAACATGTGATGCAGCATCTGAAGTGAACCGCCATTTTGAACGCCGATTTCCAAAATCGCCTTACAATTCTCGCGATATGGATGAAACACGTCGTCATAGATCTCTGGATAATGAGACCATTTGTTGACAGCGTTGTGACCCTCGGCGCCAAGGAAATCGCGGTATCGGTTCATGCGTTGCTTCCGAATCTTTCGGGTTTAGGGTCTTGACTTGAAGAGCAGTTCGTCCCCTCATTTAGGTATATTAATCGAAAATCAGATCTTCAACGTAGCCAGTGGTTGCATCGCTGCATTCGAGATTCGCAATCAAATCCAGCCCTTTTCGTCCTTGTACCGACGGCCGCAGCACGTAAGTTAGCCGAATCGTCGCTAGATTTCACTTCATCCCGGACCGGCCATGCCCGATTCTCCGACTGCTTCCCAGCAACCACGTTTGGCAGTTCCCAAAAACTGGCCCAAGTCGATCCAGGCCGCGATGCTTCGGGTCATCGCGCTCGCTCAGTATGCGCTTGCCTACACGCGCAGCTGGGCGGCCAACAGCCCCAACGAGCGCATTCGTCTCGCGGCCAAGGCTGATCAACTCGGCCAGGAGGTTGCCCTGCTGCGTGAGGAAATCCGTATCAAGGACGCCCGCATGGCCGGCATCCCCGCTGCACGGCGGCCTCGTTTCGAGCTCACGGAACGCTTGGCCATCCTCGAATTACGCGCCGCTCGTTGCTGGTCGCTGGTCCTGACCGCCAAAGTCTTTCAGGTCACCGCTGCGACGGTGGCCTCGTGGGGCAAACGCCTCGATGAGGAAGGACCCAACGCCTTGCTGCGCCTGCCCGAACCCGTCAATAAGTTTCCGGATTTCGTCCGAAGTATCGTGCAGCGTTTGCAAGCCCTCTGTCCGCGCCTCGGCAAGGTCAAGATCGCACAAATCCTGTCTCGCGCCGGTTTGCATCTGGCGACTACGACCATCGGCCGTATCCGCCGTGAACCGCCCGCCAGCAGCGAGCCGACGCCGCCTCCCGTCGAATCCATGCCGTCCGCTCGGAGGGTCACCGCTGATCGGCCGAACCACGTTTAGCACATTGATTTGACCGTGGCGCCGACAGCCGCCGGCTTCTGGGTTCCGTGGTTGCCGTGCGCGCTGCCTCAATGTTGGCCGTTCTGCTGGTGGGTCGCCGTCGTTATCGACCACTATTCGCGGCGCGCGCTCGGCTTCGCCGTCGTCAAACAGCAGCCCAGCTCGAAACAGGTTCGTCAATTTCTCGGAAGGCTCATTGCCAAAGTCGGCGCAGCGCCCAAATACCTGATCACCGACTCCGGCACACAGCTTACATGCGCTGGCTTTCAGCCCTGGTGCAAGCGTCACAACATCCGTCATCGCAAAGGCGCTATCGGCCAGACGGGAAGCATCGCCCTCGTCGAGCGTTTCATCCGCACCCTCAAAGACGGCTGCACTCGCGTCCTTTCCGTCGTGCCGTGCAGCGATCATTTCGGCGCGAACTCGATTTATTCTGCACTTGGTATAATCAGGACCGGCCGCACATGACGTTGCAGGGTGCTACTCCTGACGAAATCTATTTCAACCACCGGCCCGCTTGCCAGGCACCGCGCTTCGAGCCGCGCCCAGGCTGGCCGCGAGGCTCGCCTTGTGCTGCTCCACAAACTCTCGTCAAGGGACAGCCCGGCGTCATCCTTGAAATGACAGTTGACTTCGTTGTCCGTCGTAGCCATTTGCCCCGCGTAAATCTCTGCCGCGCGGCTTAGTTTTTTCAAAAGTCCATTTTTAATCGCGCCACCCTTGCGCGCGTCGTGTCGCCACTTCGCGGACTTCGTCCGATTTTTCCGCGAAATTTCCTGAACAAAACCGCACAACAAATTCGCTGGACCAGCACACCGCCGATGGGTGCGTTCTTTGGGGCGATACCTATTCATACCGCTCGGTGAAAAGCCGGATCGCCGCGCGCGAAACTGCGAGTACCCCACCATGACCGGCGTAGGCTGGTGGCGTGTCCGGGCTCGAGGGCCACTCGCCATCAGGCTCAATCGGCCCGAGTTCAATATCCCACCGTAGACAAAGCCGCGTGTCCAGATCGAACTCTCCCATAAGCATTGTCCATGTCGCCGCCCACAGGCCATTGAACAAGTGTCCGGACTCCTCAACCAGACCGACTACGCCCCGCGGCTCGCCCCGGAAATCAAAGGTCCGACGAACTCGAATGTGGAATGCGCCTGCATTAGCCACCTCGGTGAAATCCAAAAAACGGTCGTTGTCGCTCACTCCGAGGCGATACCATCCCAAACCATACCGAGGCTCGAAGCATAATAGCTGCCCTTCAAAGAACCGAATTGATGGAGGCAGTGACATAATTGCTTTCCCCATGAAACGATCAAGATTTCAGGCAACTCATGGACATGGCCGCAAAAGCGGTGGTGTGCTGCCTGTCGTGAATGTGCCCAGCACTTTGTTCGCCGGAACGGCGGCCTTGTTTGTGAATTGCGAGCCGCCGCCAGAATATCTGTTTGACGGCTGCACCACACCACCTTGAAGCGGCTGGAATTGCCCCGTGTTCTCGATTGCAACGACATGAGTCGCATCTGAAACTGGAATTCCTAGAGCTTGAGAAGCCGCTTGAGGAGTAGCATACAGGTCTCCAGTAACCGAGCTACCCGCCCACAATCCATTTTTCGCTATGGAAGCCGCGCCCGCTGCATTCGTGTAATGATAAACTACAGGTGGGCCGGCATTATGAACCAGGACACAGGAATTTGTCACATGGTAGGTGTGCCAAGGTTACGTCTCGATGTTGTACACATCCCCCGGCTTCCGCGAGCTCGGCGTGGCCGAGACCCGGACGGTTCCGCCGCCTAATATGGCCAGTCCCTCGCCGACCCGCAATTCGTCAGCCCTGACGAACGCCAGCCGGTCTGCGCTCCAAAACTTGTGGTTGGGGGTAGTTCCGATGGGGCTGTCTTGTCCTTCAATCTGCAGGTCGATAATGTGAGCATTGTGATGCCGGAAAGTGCCGGTCACTACGTTCCCCGCGCCAGGTCGAATAGGCGGGCAAGGTCCGATCGTCGCGATAAATGCGTCACCATCAATCCCGCATTCAGGCACCGCAATCCGCAAGTGTCCACCGACATTCGCCCCCTGCTGCTCCAGCCACCACGCCGGGCGCAGCAGCGAAACTTCCGCCTCGCTACCATCAAGCTTTGCGCACCGCATATCTATCCGACGCCGAGTCGCTTGATCAACTTCCTTGCCGTAGCGCTCGTCCGGTTTCTCGACTGGATTCTCGCCTGGTACGCGCTCCCCCAAGCTGACTTGATCGATCGGCTTGGCCGACAGCTTAACAGTCGAAGTTACGTATGGCTTCGTGTGTGCATCCGAATTCGACAGCCGCTGCATCAATGAGAAGCCCTTCGTACCAGCTAAGGATGCGCCGGCAACGACCAGCAATACCCACAATCCAGCTCGCCAATGATTCAACATCGAATTCCCCCCAAAAACGCGAGATGCGCAATTCCAATGCCTTGGTTATTGTCCATCTTCATCGTAGCGCAAACCACTCCGCTCAAACTCCTTCGGAATTGAATCGGCCTCATCTTCATTTGAAGCTGGCACGACTTTATGTCGTGAATCACTTTCACGCTTCGACTCTCGTTTCCAGAGGCTTAAAGCAATAATCAACAGAGCGACCAGCGCCAGCTGCCCATCCGTCGATTTCAGCCACTCCAGGATAAAAACCCACGCGTCGTTCTCCGTGCCAACCTCTGCTCGTTCCTCGACTTCCTCTTCCATTATAACAAGTGTATCTGCCACGAAGCAGCCGGGACCACCCTTTGAGGCTTTACCTTTGCCCGGTAGTGGTTCGTTCTTTAGTCCTCTGGCTTTTCCAGCTGCCGCAATTGCGAGCAAGTCGCCCGTTAAATGAGCGTAGCCAAGAGCGAAATCCTTACCAGCATCTCGTAGCTCTTCCGGAGTGGTAGCTGTTCGTGCCTTTTTGGCCCAGTCATACAATGCAGGTCCAGCCACAAGGGCTGCATCGCCAACAGCAAAAATAGCTCCAACAAGTGCGATAACATCTGCTACTTCACTGATTCCAGTAACATGGCCGGCAGCCCAAGTTCCAATCAAGGCTCCTGTGATCGGGCTCTCTAATGTGTCCTTGATCATTTGTTGATATTGCGCGGGCAGGTATTTTGTACCCATGATCGCTGATTGTATCAAGCGATCAGTATATGACATTTTCTTAATAGATTCAATGTCACTCTGCCTTTGCTCCGCCTACCTTTGCTTGGCTTTTGCCCAAAACTCATCTGACTGTTGTTGGATTACCTTGTCCTGGCGGTCTCGCTCGGGTTGCTGGCGTTTCCACTCTTCTGCAACTTGCCCTGGAATTAATTTCTTCTGTTCTGCAAACCAAGCCTTGGTTTCGGCGTCATATTGCTTAAACAGATCGTCCGCCTCGGCCGCCAGTTCGCGCTCGCGTAATTCGAGGGCCCTAAGCTGGCGCTCGGGTTGTCTTACGCGCTCTAGCAGGTCGTTCACCTTTTTTTGAATCGCTCTCCCCTCTTCGACGATTTTTCGCATTGTCGCAACATCGTCGTTTTTTTCCGCTTGATCAAACCGTGGGTCAGCATCTGTGTGCTGCCGTGTGAGTCCATCTATCTGCGACCACAATAAGCGAACTTCAATCCGGAGTTCGGATATTTGTGGTTTCAATTGCTCTAGGACCTTATAAATCTCGCGAATCTTAGTAGCTTTCTGTCGGATTTCCTCAGGGAGTTGCGGGGCGTCATCTACATAAGCCTCGCCGAACGGCGAGAAGTTCAAATGCCCCGGCGTGCTGACGCCGTTGGTGCTCGCCACATTGGCCCACTGTTGGAGCAAGCCGTAGCGATCCGCACCGGTTTCGCTCTCGCTGAAATCCCCCGTGCGCGTGTTGGCCGATTCGGTGAGCGTGTAGGGGTCGCTGCTGGTTGTCGGCGTGAGCGTGCCGCCCGTCTCGCTAAGCGTGTACGCCCCGCCGCCGTCGACCGTGCGCGAGTAGACGGCCGCGATGGTGTTGCCCGTCTCGTACTGCGTCGCGCCGTCGGAACCGGTCAGGTGTTCGCTGTAACCGCTGCCCGTTTCCACCAACGTGTAATTGTCGTTCGCCAATTCGTATTGGCTGTAGCCGCCTTGGATCGAATTGGCCGTGCCGGTTATCGTCGTCACGTCAACGCCGTATTCGCCCACCGTCCAATCCCCGAGCGCCGTGTCGCTCGTTTCGGTCATCGAATAGGTGGTCAGGTCGTGCTCGCCGATGGTCGAGTCGACGTTGACTGTGTCGCTCACGTTCGTCAGGGTGAAGTTGTCGCTGCTGGTCTCGGTCACGTCCACGCCGAAGTTGATGACGGTGCCGTCCACCAGGTAGTTGACGCTTCCCGTATCCAACAGATCGTGGCCACGCGTGCCGGTTTGCGTGATCGTAATCGTGCCGGTCTGATTGTTGCCGGTTACCGACAGGCTGTCCGATTGCGTCAGCGTTTCGGTATAGTTATAGGCGCTGCCCTCGAGGCTCGAATCGTTCCATTGCACGTTAATTGTATTGAACGACTCCGTGCCGTTGCGCGTGAACGCCCCACTCTCATTGTCGCCGGTCTCCGTATAGTTCTGACTTGACGATACGGCATGCGTCAGCGTGTAGCCGGTTTGGTCGGGGCTGGGGCTGCCGCCAAGTTCGGTCAACAGCGAAATACTTGAGTCGTCGTGATAAAGTGTGTAAGTGCCGTTGAAGTCGTTGCCGATATTCGTGTCACTGCTCGTATCGCTGGTCACATTGAGTTCGGTATAAGGCATGCCAGTGTCGCTGCCGGTCTCGCTCGCCGTCGAGCCATAACCGGTGCCATCGAGACTGCCGATGTAGCCGCTGTTGTCGACAACGGTCTGCGTGTCGTCGCCCAACAATAGCATCTGCTGTATGTTTGCGGCAAAGATCATCGCAAACCCGGTGCGATTCCGTAGTTAACGCCAGAAAAGCCCGATGAAATTCTTCTGGTACGTGATTTTTCCAGACGCGAGTTTTCGCTTAAGGTGCCGCTCGACGCCGACGCGATTACAGCCGTAACAAGCAACAAGATAACAAGAAGCCTTACCCAGCGCAGATGGTGGTTGGCCGACCGGCTGCGCGCCATGCACAGTTATCTGTCCCGAATTATCAAAGATCAAGAATTGAACGGATGCTATTCTCAGGACCCACACTCTTTTCTTTTCAGAGTACAATATCCTGAAAACCCACGTCCACTGTCTGTCCGTTTTCGATTTTGACCGCCAAGCCATGTTCCTGTTCCCAAGTACACTTAAAGAGCATTCCGAAGGTGGGTCGTGGCCGAGCATACGGAAAAATTATACCTTCTAGCTTGACCAATCTGGAAACGTCTTGAATTGAGCCGATGATGGGTATAAAATCGTCTTTTGGATTTACTATTCCCCGCCGATCGCGATAATCACCACATATCGACTGGTAGTATTCCAAAATCGCCGATTCCGTAGCCCCAATCATATCGTTGGTGTGTTCACGAAATGCTTTGTATGCGACAATTTGATTCTGTTCGATACCGGTATTCGGATCGATCTGTACTATCAGGTAGCCTGTGCAGAGTTGGTCGAAAATGGTCAAATCAATTGGTCGCTTCCAGCCGTCTCCGGCAGAATGGGTCAGATGTCCGAAGATGTCATCGTTCATAGCCTTTTTCTTCGCCATGATTCGAACTTCCGCTTATGCAAGGTTGAACAAGCACAATTACTACTTTCCAAGCCGCTGCGCCTCAGACACGCCCCCAAGATGATCGAAGAAATTATTGATATTCGATGGCACCAATTGCATGGTCTTCACATCATTCATTTCATGCCAAGTCAAGTCATTCTTCACTCTGTAGGCCGTCACTTCCTTCGTTGTCCATCCCCATTGCTTTGCGAGAAGCTCGTCGGCGATTAAGAAATTGTTATATCGCGAACTGGTCATCCGTGTGGTTGTGACAGTTCCCACAACTAGCTGCTTGAAGACGGGCTTTCCGTCTCGATAGGCGATTCCATCTAAGCCATTCTTTTTGAGAATTGCTAGAATCTCAGCGTTCTCAGGTGTGTCTGCTGGTATAAATGTAGATTTCCCTCGTTCCCCGGTCCATTTACCACGTAAGGCTTGCGAAGGAGTTCCATACTGCCCAGCTGGAGTTAATGCGATTCGCTCTTCGAGAGTAGACAGCGTTGGGGCAACCTTCGACAACACCTTCGTGCCTTCGGTGCCGATGAGTACCTCAAGATTCGCTCGCTGACCGGGTTTCGCCAAGTTCTCAGCGAGGTCAGCCTTAATGCTGGCATCGGTTTCGGCTTTTCCGATATAGTCGATCAAGGCTCTCTTGGCATCTATATACGCTCCGTTCGATCCGGCTGCCAACGCCTTGTCTACGGCGCCAATAAGGCGGCACAACTCTGAGTTATGCACCCAGATCGAAAAGCCCCAATTAGTCCCTCCCACGAAAAACGTGTGAAATTCACTGACCGTAAGATTATAGACCGTCTGAAGCCGTCCGTCCTCTTCGATTCGATCGATCGAAACTGTTTTTCCGTCATGTCCGAGCACGTGGTCGCCGGGAACCAGTTCGCCTGCCTGGACCCAGCCGCGATCTTTTACGAAGACCGGGTGGTCCGGAGTCAGGCTGATCTCTCTGCCAGCTAGCTGGATTCGAATCAACAAACTGGACTGCTGAAGAACCTGCTCCACATAGCGAATCTGGACCTTGCACGTCGCGTCATTTTCGTCCGCCGAAAGAATCGGCTCGCCAACCTTAAAATCCTCGATTGCCTTCGAGCCATCGGGCGTCAGCAAAGGCGTTCCCTGAATGAAACAAGCATTCGTTGCGGCCGCCGCTGCTGCCGCCTTCAAATCGGCAACCGTTGGTTGTTTCAAGAGTTCGAGGGCTTGGTTCGTCTTGGAAAGCAAGCTTCTCGCGGACCCCGCTACGTCTAGCTCCAACCGTGCCGCATTTTTGCCGACCGTTCCAACTGCGATCTTTTCAACGAAACCAGTTCCCGCCACCACAAGGTCTCTGACAATCATCAAGTCAAATCCGGCCTCGCCAACGGCGAATAATGCTTCTTTCGTGGAATCCGAAAGCACGGCCCTTCTGAGCGGTCCCCAAATGATGAAAAAATCATGCGCCTCTTCTTTGTCGTCGTGTGCCATTTGTTTGGCCGTTTGCTCATGACGCAGAGTCTGAAGTTTGTCCCAGTCCTCTAGCGCCCATTCGAGCTTCATTTTCTGTACTGTGAGAGTAAGCACTAGAAGGTCGCGTTGATACCGCTTCATCTCCCCTAAAACACCCTGCACGTATGGAGAAACCGGCATTGGTGGCTCGATTTTGGCAATTTTCGCCTGGACAGTCGCCAATTTCGCATTGAGTTCATCTCGTCCTTCTTGTTGCTTTGCTTTTAGATCGTCAAGCTGCTTCTCATATTCAGCCTGAGTGATTTGATAGGCGTCTTTATTTGACTTAAGAGCATACAGGTCTCGACTAGCTTTTAGTTCAAAATCACTCTGAGCCAATTTCAAATGGATTTCTTGCCATTTGAGATCGTTTATCGTCTCATCATCCACATAAGCCTCGCCGAACGGCGAGAAATTCAAATGCCCCGGAGTCCGGACGCCGCCGGTGCTCGCCACATTGGCCCAAGTGGAACAAGCCCCAAAAACCGGCCGCCTACTGAACGGATGCTATTTTCAGGACCGACAGGGCGTCGTCCTTGACCTCATGGACTTCCGCCAGTTTCTTGGCGAAATCTTCAGAACATACGTTTGCATCGAAGTCGCTGTACCAGCACAGAATCCATAGGTTAGAAGACGATGATCCGTCCCTTTGGAAACTCTCCTTCCCAACCACATGGAAAATGTCCCTTGGTGTACCAATACGCTAGGCTGGCATAAAACCCCGGTTGGTAAACGTCAGCAAATTCGGCCTCCATACACACGTGCAGCATATCCCACTGAACGGTCTGTTCAAAAACCACAGGCAAATTGTGCATTTCGACGATTGCATCAATTCTTCGCTTAACAAGCATCTCTGTGATTGGCTTAATTTCATCGACGATTTCATTCCACTTGCTGAAACGTTCCTCCGATTTTTCAAGAAGTCTCTCACGATACTGATTTGCCGCCTCCATACAAAGATTTTCCCATTCCGCGGAGCTGCAATGCTCTACTGCGGCGTGCCATGAAGAGAGGACGAGCGCGGTTTTCGTGTCTTCTATCCCGACATTAATAAACCAATCTGCCATTTCCAGCTGTTGAAGAGTGGCTATCGTTCTTTCATGCATGGCTTTGTCTCCTTATTTTGTTTGATTGATTTTTCCGGGAATCCTAGGAACAGCGGCGGACTCCTTCAATCCGTATGTTGCCCGCTGCGCAGCCGCTTCGGCAGCAAGGCTTTCTGCCTGTGCGGCTGAATAGCCGGCATCTTCAAGAGCCTTCTTCACGGCTTGGCCATATTCAGCGTTTGTAGGGGATTTACCATAAAGACTGCCACCTTTGCGATATTTATCCCAGAAACTCTCTAGGGACGCGTGATATTGGTAATGCTGAGTTCCAACATCCCTAAAGGCATTGCCCGCCATCGCATTTGCCACCCCTTCCTCTTCAGGAATGATTCCTCTGTAGACGGCGTTTTGGTTTAGATGATTCGCCTGTTGGCCGGTACCATTGAGGGCTTTTGTCATCTCCTTATAAGTTCCTGTCTTTACTGTCGAGAGATTCGCCTTTTCAATGTTCTGGGCCAGTTCTACTGCCGTTCTTCCTTGTACCGTGATAGGCTTTCCATCCGCACCAAGGATTGCTTTGCCATCATCACGAATTAGATGAAAAATTCCATCTTTATCTCGAAATGCCATGTATTCAGCGTTATGCGCCCAGACTGAGAATCCCCATTCCCTGCTACCTACGAAATAGGTGTGATAATCGGCGACACGTAGATTATATACCGTTTGAACTTCCGCCGCATCCGAAATAGATTCGACGGTTACTAACCGACCATTATGTGAAACAAGCCGATCGCCTTGTTTCAGTTCGCTGACGCACTTCCAGCCTTGCCCATAAACGTAAATGGGGTGTTCGGCCGTAGTCCGAATGATCCTGCCGTTCACTTGAACGCTTCGCACGAGGCCGACTCGAATGAACACCTCTTCCACGACCTTCGCTTCGATTACCCCTTCTAAATCGTGTTGATTACGAGAAAGAATGAGGTCGCCGACCTTAAAATGATCGATGAATGTTTCACCGAAAGGCGTTACCAGAGGTGTGCCGGCTACAAAGCAGTTTTCACCAACGATGTGTATGCCGGCTGACGGTTTCGCGGGCAATGCGCCGACCGGGGGCTTCTTAGGCCACCATTTGGCGTTGGCCCCGTACTCGGCCAGCTTGCCCAAAACCGGCGCGAACATCATGACGTCGCCGACGAACGAAATACTGGCCTCAAACAGCGCTTTATTCGCTGCCGCCGGATCTGTATCCCAAAGTCGGATCGCATTGTCGAGCGATTTCGCAGTGGACAGCAGGGGAACGAAATCCAATACGTCGTAGATGTCCTTTGCTAATGATCCTCCATCACTATTGAATACTTTGTGATCTTCCCAAACATTCGAATTTGGCCCGAATGTGCCGATTAGTCGAGCAGGTCTATAAAACCAGTCACCGCCTGAGTGCGGACCCACGTTTGCGCCCGCGTCTTTTAATTCCCCTAATTGCCTTTTTGCATCGGGAGAAGCACTAATTGGGTGTGATTCGATTTGCCACAGTTGCTTGGTGCCGTCTGGCAACGTTATTACCTGCAGGTATCCGCTGCCGTAGGGTTTTCTATCCAACTTTCCTTCGGGCTTTGTGTTGGCCTGTTTGAACGCTTCCGCCTGGGCAACCAAAGGCCCTAGATGTTGCTTTAGTTGCTCCAGCTCAGCGAGCTGTGCTTTCCTCGTCGCAACAAGTTGTTCAATCTCACCCGAAGTCAACCGGAATGGAACGCCATTCGAAACTTCATGCGGCCTGGGCAGGACTTCGGGCGGTGCCGACTGAGCCGGTGTCGGAGGCGACAGAGAGGGGCCCTGAGAACCGGTGTCATAAGGCGTCGCCGGTGTAGGGTTTGGTCTCGGCCCCGGCCCGTTTTTCAGCGATTCAAGTGCTTTACGCGCTTCATTTTGAATTCTTTCCTTCTCGTCAATTTCATCATCGACATACGCCTCGCCGAACGGCGAGAAGTTCAAATGCCCCGGCGTGCGGACGCCGTCGGTGCTCGCTACATTGGCCCAACAATAGCATCTGCTGCATGTTTGCGGCAAAAGTGGTCGCAAATCCCTTGCGACGCCGCGCTTAAGGCCAGAAATGCCCGATGAATTTCTGCTGGTACGAAATTTTTTTCCGACGCGAGTTTTGGCTTAAAAAGCTGCTTGACACCGACGCGATTGCAGCCGCAACAAGAGTCGGTTGTTCCGAGTTGTCAAAGATCAAGCGTTAAGAGCTTTCGTACTATTGTTGTACGAAAACGACTTGGATTGTGCCAGTTCGCAAACGCCAGTTCCTGGGCCTCCTGCTGTCGCTCTTCGAGGTTAATGGGCTGCTGGCTTCCAACACCTCGCGGGACCATCCCGAAAGCACCCGCACTTGTTCTTGTTCTTGGGCTTCGGCGTTGTCACGCAACTGAATCGGCGGCGGCAGCTCGGCTTGCATGCGGGCGAGAATGTCCTTAACGGCTTGAGTGATGGGGCGGGACTTCATGGATCTCCATCGAGTTTCGCGCAAAAAACTGGGCAACAATCGTCCGCGTTGAATTCGCTGAACCAGCGCACCCCTCTAACCGCACGATTCACGATTGTAGCACAATAGATTTACGGAGATTGTTTGTCTCGTTCCGTTAAGTCCTTCACCCAACTTAAGTCACCTCGCCAGAACTTTATCTTAATCGGGTCGTCGTTTGCAAGGTTTAAGACAATTGGCGTATGAAGTTGAAGATATAATGCCAAATCGTGGTAGCCCTCGCGACGGATCGTACTAAAGTCGCCCGCCAATAAGTCTCGGCAATACCGAAGCAGATTATCGCAAACTACGCCAATCTTGAAGCGGAGTTTTTGTTCCTCAGACAAAGAATCGGGGCACTTCGGCAGGGATCGAGGAAAATCCGGATATCTCATCGACATCAATAAGTAGTAGTCGTAACGTTCGCTATTGTCCTGAGGGTTGGAGAATTCGACAAAGAAACTTGATTCAAATTTCTCAACCTTAAATACAATCAGACACCGAGGAGAACGAAGACACGCTTGGCTCTCGCTTACGGATTGAAGAACGAACCCGAACTGATCGATAAGCTGCTGAAATATCTTAGGGAGGTCTTTCCCAACCTTCGACAATAAAGTCATTGTTGTTTCTCCTTCCAGATGGGCTCAACGCTTTGGGGGGATCATGCTGTGAGTGGCCGCGTCGTAAGTGTATCCGTATTTATCCTGAAGATACTTGATTTCCTTGCCAAAACCCGTCAGTTCCCCTGAAGCGTCTCTCATGTATTTCAAATCTGATACGACGACGATATTGTCGCCCCGAGCGACAGCCGCGTCCAGCCATTTTGCATTGACGTTTCCAAAAAAACCACCCTTCAACTCTCCGGCTTCGTAATACATCTTCTTCGATACATTCAGAAGATTGTAACCACCAGGGTTTCCCTCAAAGGTTACATCGGCCAATGCTCCTCGTTGAACCGGGTAGTTTAATTCTTTGATGACATTCTCCATGTCGGCCGGAAATGAACCGAGAACAGTAGTCGTTTTGTCTGGACTTGTCTTGAGAATCGCGCCAGACGTTGGTTTGTGTTCAAACACAATCTCAGAATGCGGTTTGACTGGACCGCCGCTTGCCAGAGATTCAAGTTCGACGCCATGATGACCTGCTCCTGTCCTTGGGGCAACCTTTTCAGGATTCAGTGCTTGACCTTTACCCACTGCAACCAGAGGCTTTAATGCGGCGAGTGCTATCTTTCCGGTTGCGTAATCAAAAAGGGCCGAGCCGGCAAAGCCACCAGGATTGTTTACCATCTGGGTGACCATAGTGTCGAACACTTCACCGGGATTAGTGAGGAGCGCATCGGCAGCATGAATTGGATCCGTGACAAGTGTCGTCGGATCCTCCAAGGTTCGGTCTACTCGATCGGAAAATGCTTCGTATGCAGCAGCAACGAAATATGGCTTCGGTCCCTTATACGGCGCGAATTGCCCCATAGCATCGTGAAAGGCGGTGAGATTTTTTGATTGACGAAAGCCAAGGTCAGCGAATGAAGCCGCAAGACCGAGTGCAAACTTCGATGGATCCTCCGTGACAGCAGCCAATCTAACTGCAAACTGCTTGCCCTCTGGAGTATCTGCACTGGGTAAACTGGCAAGTACTTTCTGCAAGGCAGCCTCGACCTTCTGAGCGGCCGCTTTCGGCCCCGTATCTAATTGTGCCAAAACCGCGTCCACTTCTTTCTTATACTTTATAAAACCTTCCTTGGATAAGTCTGCCGAGGCCCTATACGACTCCCGCATCTGGTGTAATTTTTGCTGAATCGCGTCTTGAGCGGCGACCTCCGCTTCACGCCGCGCGATGCTGATCGAATCTCGAAGCTTCCGCCTGTTCTTTTCATAGTTTTCGACTGCAACATCTTGCCATTTTACCAATCCCTGGGCGGTTTCGATCCCTGTCTTCAGATCTTTCTCGATTTGTGCCTTTTGGTTTAGAGACCAAGTGGCATAGACTTTTCCGTTCTCAACCTTTCCGGCGTCTTTCAGACGGTCAAAGAGCTTCTTGTAGTCATCGCCGAATATGGTCGGATCCTTGAGGTTGCTAAGTGCTACCGACAGTTTAGAAAAATTCAGCGCAATCTCACCGCCACGCGTGAAGTCCGCGTCACTCGGAATGACAACTGAATCGTTGTTATCATCCACATACGCCTCGCCGAACGGCGAGAAGTTCAGATGCCCCGGCGTCCGGACGCCGTCGGTGCTGCCCACATTGGCCCAACAATGGCATCTGCCGCATGTTTCCGGCAAAGATCCTCGCAAACCCGATGGGTTCCTGCATTTAAGGCTGCAAAACCCGACGAATTTTCCCCTGGAACAAATTTTTTTCCAGACGCGAGTTTTTGCTTAGAAGCCGCTCGGCACCGATGCGGTGTCCGCAACAAGGAAATCGACGCTAGGCAGAGGGTCATTGGGCGCGGCCGGTTGGAATTCGTCCGGCCGCGCACCGTGCGCTGTCGAGATGTCAAAGATCAGGCAACTCTTGGTGATGGTATTGTCGCCTATTTCCGGCCACAATCCATAAATTTTCAATTCGGAAAGGGGATTTAATCGCCTTTCAGCTGACGAAGATAGGCTCGCGTTGCGGTTGGGTTATGTCGAGACACTTCATGCCCGCCGCTCGCGGAGAAGTCCGGCGCCGGCACCCGAGGAGATTGTGCCGACTCTGTCGGCACAAGTGCGGCCGATCTGCCCGCTCCAGACAATGCGCCAAAATTCCATAGATTCTCCTGGTTCCATATTTCATGTGACGGCAGCGGCCGACCGCACCGAAAAGGAAATGTCTCTCTCTTTCACTTATATACTCATGCAGGAATAGGTCATGGCCCAGAAATTACTGATGGAACTCCCGAGCAGCAACATGCGAGACCTGCACGCGGGTCCTTCTACCGGGATGAACTTCTACATCGTTGAAGGTGGAAGCGGATTTCTCGCGGTCCTCCAGGACGCCGGCGCGCTGCCGCTTTATCCCACTCAACAGTTTTACTGCCTGGACGACCTGCTCGCTGGCGTGCCGTTTCCTACATTGAAGCTCCTGTCGCCACAGGTTGCCTTGCAGCCAGCGGCGCCAAATCGCGCCGCAGCAATCGCGGCTCTGCTTGTCGCAGGCGTTTCGCCAGCCTATACAGGAACAGCGGGAGCAATTCCTCTGGTTAAGAGCTATATCCTCAGTGCGAAGACTAGTTTCTACCGATATTTGTCTGCACTTCCCGACGCCCGATACACCGGTCGTAATCTGAGGGCGGGCACATATCTGACGAGCAAAATCGATCGGGTCCACGCAGACACCGGATTCGGCGCAGTCGGCCGATATGCACTTCCGCTGCCTTTACCGGCAATTCATGTTATCGAGTACGAACTGCCAGCCGGCATCGTGATTCAGGCCGGGACCACTGCGCCAAGTTTCGGACAGGCCGGAGGAGGAGTGGAAATCTGTCTCACCGCTGTAAGTGCTGCGACTGCCGTTGCGACCACCACGCTCGCCGATTATTGACGGGCTTCCAATGTTTCGTCCAGCGCCATCGGCACAAGTCGTCGCTTGAGCTTTTCTCATTTCGTGCGGCGCAAGTGCAATTGAAGCTCCGATCGCAAAAACTTATGGCGGGAATAGCGCATAGGGGAGGATTTGTCTGCATTTTGCTATTACCAACTCTTGCAATGGTTGCGGCAACCGATCGATATCATGAAGACCGTGACGGATGATTACGAGATCGGCCTCTTTGTCGACATCCTTGTGTGGCCCGTCTGGGCCGCCACATTTTTCGACTTCGCATGTTGAATAACGATGCCGCTGATTTCCGCAAGTCTTTTCTTTTCCATCACATTGATGGCCAATGCCTTCGAGTTTACACAGCTTTTTGTGGGAATACAGCGTCTCCAGCCGGTCGGGGTGATGTCGCAGCAAGTACGTGGCAACGAGTTGAACGAGAAAGCGGTTGGCAGGGTATGAGGAACTGAAATGGGAACAGGAATGGACCAGCCGCACTCGCGGCAGGGGCCGGCGTATTAGTTTCTCAAGCGTTTCCTTCGTTGTTTGCAATTCAAGCAAGTCGTCCACGACTTTTTGATATTGCTCCTGCAACCAAGAAAGGGGCTCGTGATCGTGAGATTTTTCTATTCCCCACAAGCACATTCGATTGGCTTTGATAAAAGCATCCCGGCATTTGGCCTGCATCAAGGGCGGCAACGAAAGTGCAGTAAAAATGTCTTTTATGCCATAAACACTAGGATTGATCGTGATTCGCAAATAGTCTTGCAATGCCCCATCGCCTCCACCCGAAATGACAATTTCAGGCTGCGAATTTCCAATCCCAAAATGAGGATCACATATATCGTCCGGCTTCCAAAAACCGGGTCCCCTGGTCAAGTGGTCCTTGCCAATCTGACACTTTTCTCCGACAAAACCGATGCAGACAAGGCAAGCTGCCGCATCAAGCTGTTCGCCTGACCCGTTTTTTTTGACCTCCACCGTTACGGCATGATGGGGATTGGTCGTGGATGGCCGGGCTACGACTAGCTCGTACTCCAACATTTCGGTGAGCAATGCGCCTTTGAGAAGCTTCATGTTGGAGTACGCACTATCCCACTCAGTCACTAACACGGACGCCCACTTCCCACCCGACCAGGGCACGGGCGGCCCGGCAAGTTCCGGTCGACAAGGCAGAACACTGCAATCCCAATGGGAGGCGGGCCAGTCATACTCAGCAGGGTCCAACCAACGGGAATTGCAACATCTTTGTACGCTCAGAATCCTCGCATTCTTTTCAATAAGAGTTGTCGGTATGTCAGCGTTCAAGGCGCTCAGCACCGCGGCGACTCCGGCGAACCCCCCGCCTGCTACCACGAGAGGCTTCTTCGGTGAGATAAAGTCCTTTTCGATCGCCCGACGAATAAACAGCTGCGACCGAACAATTTGGTCGCGAATGCTAATCGGCGATAAGCCTCCGGCAAAGGAAAAGGTGCGTTCGGACGCATGGTGCGCAAGCAGAAATGGGTCAGGCATGGGAAAGATCGATTCCTGGACTTAAGAAATCAACAAAAACTAGCGAGAGTTGCCGCCCTTTCCGAGCTTTGCAAAAAAGTCGTCCGCAATTTCTCGAGTTATGCCTGCTGGCAATGAGTTAAATATCCGTAGCTCATCTTTCTCCATCGCCTTGACTACAAGGTCCTCGGGAGGGGGTAGTCCAGCAACCACCTGAGCGGCAAAATACTCCTCAAGCGATTGCGGGTCGCGAAAGCACTCATTGCCCCTTCGCGACGGATCGATCGGGCTCATTCCTAACTCTCCAAGCTTGATCGCAAGATTTGCCCGGAGCGGTGAGGCGAGAAAACACAATAGCGGACGCGCCTGGGGGTCGAAAGTTCCGCCGGCTTGCTCCGCAATCTCAGGTAACGATTCACTGATTCCGGATGCAAAAGAAGCGAGCAACTCCTCATCGTGGATCTTTGAAAGATGAGCCATTGCAACGACGGCGAATAAGGTGCCATTCTCTCGCAAGAAACAACGCATTTCAAGTTCTGTTCCGGTTTCGAGAGGAGAAGCCCGGATTACTTCACTGTCGTCAGCCTTCACTATTTCAAATGCGGACACTGAAGCAAGTTTGTGGACTCGACGCGAGCTTGGTTCACTTTTTGGTTTGGATGAGTCGCGGTTGTCCTTACGCTTGGACCGTCCCCCCTTGAAAGTTTCCGGGGACATTTGGCGGTTTTTATTGTCGTAAGACCTTATTAACAAAAACTTCGATATTGCATCTACCACGGGCCAACTCCTGATTGCTACTGATGCATCCTAACAGCAGTACGAGCATAAAGTTTTATCTAATCGATGTCATAGCGTCAACAGAGATTTCCTATCGGTAAGCGATATTTTCAGCTTCAGCTGAAGCGCAGATTTGCAGCAAGAATCTGCATTTGCACTTCAAAAAACGCGTCGGCTCTCCACCTGCTTCATCTTCATACACCATCTTATGACTGATTCCCCGTCAAATCCACATATATTAAAGCAAAATGATAAAACTGCTCGTTAGTTTTGCGTAATTCGTTCGTCTTCATTAACGCAATTTTCTACTTTTGTCGGTTGTGCTCATTGATTTGCAAGAGCGACCCACTCCCGCGTAGCCTCATGTGAACCTGACTGTTTCGGTGGCGAGTCGCAAAGCCTCAAGTTCTGTGTCCGGCAGCCTGGGACTTCGAGTATGAAGAGACGGTGACGTGACCGAATCACCTTGCTCAAGGGGTTTTGGAGGCTTCTTTCACTTCTTGATTTCCTTCCCGACGCCGTCGTCCTTGCTTTTCGGATCGGCTGGCTGTTGCTCCGGGTCGCCCGGTTGTGCATCGCCACGTTTCAGCTTCGCCGAGGGATGACACGCCGTATGGATCGCCTTGAGTTGCCGGATCGACACTTGCGTATAGATTTCGGTGGTCGTCAGTTTGGCATGTCCCAAGAACGCCTGGATGAAGCGGATGTCGGCGCCGGCCTCAAGCAGCAATGTCGCGGCCGTATGCCTCCACAAGTGGCACGAACCCTTCTTGCCGATGTCGGCTGCATTGACATATTGCCGCACCAACGACGTTATCTGAGAGGGGCCAATCGGATGGCCCAGGCGGGTCAGGAAAATAATCTCCCCCACGGAATCGCCCGCCAGTAGGCCGGGCCGCACTTCGCGGACGTAGCGGTCAATCCATGCTAAGGCGCGCTCGCCGATCGGCACCGTGCGGTCTTTGTGGCCTTTGCCCTGCCGAACGACCAGAGTGCCGCGTTCATGGTCAACGTCGTGAAGCCGCAGGCCGATGACTTCCAGGCGGCGAACGCCCGTTGAATAGAACGTCTCCAGAATCGCCCGGTCCCGTAAACCCAGCGGCGTGTTCAAGTCGGGGATGGCGATGATCTGCTCGGCTTCGCTCGCCGTGAGTACGTACTTGGGCAATCGGTGCTCCAGCTTCGGCAATTCGATGTCGCTGGCGGGGTTGTAGAGAATGTGATTTTGTTGAGCCAGCCACTTGAACCACGACCGCAATGGCACGAAAAAGCCGTGCTGGGTGCGGAACGAAATGGGGTCGCCGTTCTTCTTGCGGTAGTGATAAAGGTAACGCTGATAGCGTTCCAGAATGGGCTTGGTGACTTCGCACGGCTGCACGATGCCGCGTTCTTCGGCCCATTGGATGAACCGGTTCAGCGCATACTGCCCATTCTCCACGGTGTCCTTGGTGTAGTTTTTGACCCGCATCCATTCGATGAACTTTAGAAGCAAGACGGCCATGCCTCGCGGATCGTTGGGGTTGCCTGCGGGCGATTGCGGTATGCGATTTTGATTCTTTGCCATGTTCGTTATTCCTGGAATGTTGCGGACGATCTGTTACGACGGCCGAAATTTTCGGCGTCCAGATGTGCATTTCGGCACGGTTGGTTGGTTTTGGCCTGGTTGGTGCCTGTTTTCAGGGTGAATTCGCGGTTTTGCCAAGCCCGACCTGGCCCCGACTTGTGGCCGACTTAACCCCGGCCACGGCCCGACTTCCGCTAGTTTTGCCCCGACCGCTCGCCGGTCGTCCGCGCCTGCTGCCGTCGTAGTTTGTCCACGTCGATGAGCCGGGCCAAAAACGGTTGGCCTTCTTCGGCCGGCGCGTCGTAGAGCAGTTCGTATACGAATGACTGGCCGCGCCCCCCGCGATGCACGAGCAGATACTCCAGTTCTTCCAGCCGCTTGAGATGTACTTTCAACTGCGTATGCCCCCAGCCGATGTGCGAGCGAATGTCGCGGCGGCTGAAGCGGTAGTCGGCTCGATCCAAACTTTGTTGCCGGCATGCCTGCGTCACCATCTGGTCGATGAGGCGCAGCAGACGGCGGGTTTGCGGCGGCAAGTCGTCAATCGACCGCCCCAGCACTTCGCAAGCTAGCTTGTTGGCCATTTCGATGTCCTCCAGCGTGACCTCGATGTATTCGACCTGGCGGCCCTGATGCTCGACGGTTCGCACGGGGCGTTGATGCTGATGCAGCAGCGTAATGGCCCGGATCAGCGTCAAATACTTCATGTGGTCGCGGCGGGTGCGGGTCTTGTCGTCGGAAAAAGTCAAGCTCTCCGCGAACGGGTTGGCAACCAATAGCGGCCGCAGCAGCCGTTGGGCGTTGCGGTGGACGGTCAGCGTCCGCTGGCGGTCCTGGGCCGACAACAGCCCCTGCAAGGTTTGCCGGCGGCGTTGCACTTGATGGATGGCCTTGGTCTGTTCGCGGTCTTCATCCACGGTCAGCACCAGGCAGCGATTCAAGAGTTCCTCGTCAACCTTGATGGCGGTGGTGGTCAAAAACAGCATCATCGGCCCTTCGACGCGGTATTCCTGCGTGATGAGCCGGCCGCTGGCGGCGTCTTTGCCCGTGCTGGCGATCCGGAGTTCGCCTTCGCTTTGGAGCAGCTTCAAGGCGTAGCTGGCCCGCTCGGCGCCTTCCTCTTCCACGATGGCGAGGATTTTGTGTTTCAGGT